>OHDP01001318.1_pt1 | contig 10727 bp, 8 predicted proteins | sample 1567011 | NCBI WGS metagenome assembly OHDP01 (sample SAMEA3879532, study PRJEB24766) | human gut metagenome | biome: human-associated habitat; feature: feces | place: USA | collected 1985/1987
AAAAAAGAATATTAATGAACTGGCAAAATTAAGTTATACCAGTAGTGCAACGATTTCTAGGTTGTGTAAGAAACTGGGCTTTAATGGATATAAAGAATTTAAATATCAATATGCGGCTGAATATTCTCATTTACTTGAATTGAAAAATGATTTTAAAATTGAACCTTTTTCAAGTGAGAGTTCAATTGATGATGCTTTAAATAAAATCGAACTTTTACATAAAAGAGCGATAGAGTATACAAAAAGTTTACTAGATAGACAAGTTATAGAAAGAATTTATCAACTTATTAAAAATGCTAAATATATTGAAATTTATGGAACTGGTATTAATTTTTCTTTAGCAGAAATTTATAGTTTGAATTTTGAAGAAGAAGAGGTTATTTCTAAAGCATATAACAGTTTAAATCCAATGCATCTTCAATACTTAAAGCAAAGGAAACCAAATGATACAGTTTGCATTTATTTAACACATACAGGTCAAAATATGGAAATGTTAAAAATAGCAAAGGATATTCGCAAATATCATGCTAAATCAATTGTGATTTGTGATCATAAAAAAAGAGAAATTTGTAAATATTGTGATGAAACAATTGTAATTATGACCACTCAAAATACAACTGAACTATCTAATGCTGTTTATATTGCTTCTTTACAGTATGTTTTTAATATATTTACTTCGTTAAAATTAATAAGTAATTATTCTTATTTAGAAGAAACAACAAAAGCAGTTGATAAATTTAAAATGGGAGAATGATTATGAATAAAAGTTTTCTATGGGGTGGCGCTGTTGCTGCTAATCAATACGAAGGTGGCTATCAAGAAGGACATAAAGGATTAAGTGTAACCGATGTTATGTCAGCTGGTGACGTTGATCACCCTCGAGAAATTTCTTATGAAATATTAGATGATAAATATTATCCTAACCATTATGGAATTGATTTTTATCATCATTATAAAGAAGATATTAAATTATTTGCTGAAATGGGCTTTAAATGTTTCCGTTTAAGTATTTCATGGCCACGGATCTATCCTCAAGGTGACGAATTAGAGCCTAATGAAGAAGGGCTAGAGTATTATGATCATGTTTTTGATGAATGTTTAAAATATGGAATAGAGCCTATTGTTACTTTATCTCATTTTGAAATGCCTCTTTATTTAGCAAAAAAATATGGTGGTTGGAGAAATAGACAATTAATTACATTCTTTGAAAGATATGCGATTACATGTTTTAAAAGATATAGCAAAAAGGTCAAATATTGGATGACATTTAATGAAATTAATAATCTTATAGATACCGATAATCCTTTTAATGCTTGGACTGGAGCAGGTGTTTTATATGAAGATAATGAAAATATTGAACAAACAATGTATCAAATATCTCATTATCAGTTTGTTGCAAGTGCTAGAGCAGTTCAAAGAGCCAAAGAAATTAATGCCTCTATGCAAGTAGGTTGCATGTTGCATTTTGGCCCAATTTATCCTTCTTCTTGTAATCCACAAGATATTCTTGCAGGAATTAAAGCAATGGATAAGAGGTATTTCTTTAGTGATGTTCATGTAAGGGGATATTATCCAACCTATACTTTAAAAAAGTGGGAAAGGAGTAATATTCAATTAGATATAACTGATGAAGATTTAAAAGATTTAAAACGAGGTACTGTGGATTATATAGGGTTTAGTTATTATAAATCAACGATTGCAGAATATGATAAAATACATGACTTTATTGAAGTACAAAATCCATTGTTAAAGAAAAGTGATTGGGGTTGGGCTATTGATCCTACAGGATTAAGGATTATTTTAAATGAAGTTTATGAAAGATATCAAAAACCAATGTTTATTGTTGAAAATGGTTTTGGAGCTTATGATAAATTAGAAAATGGAATCATTAATGATGATTATCGTATTGATTACTTAAGAAACCATATTTCAGAAATGAAAAAAGCAATTGAGTTAGATGGTGTAGAAGTCATGGGATATACTCCTTGGTCAGCAATCGATATTGTAAGTGCTTCTACTGGTGAATTGGCAAAAAGATATGGATTTATCTATGTTGATTTAGATGATCAAGCTAAAGGTAGTGGAAGAAGATATCGAAAAGCTTCTTTTGAATGGTATAAAAGAGTTATTTCATCAAATGGTGAAATTTTATAGGAGATAAATAATATGAACAAATTTATAAATGAAACATTAGTTATTTATATATCGAAGTTTACAAATACAAAAGTTATAAAGGCTTTAAAGGATGGAATGATGTTTTCTTTACCGTTTTTAATGATAGGATCATTGTTCCTGTTGATTGCCAACTTACCAATTGAATCAGTAAGTAAAGTAATTAGTGAAAGTGGAATAGGAGATGTATGTTCTCAAGTATATTCTTCTACGTTTTCATTAATGGCCTTCTTTACAGTAATAGGAATTACTTATTCTTATTTGAAGAATGATCAAGTAATAACAGCTATAAATGGCGCTTTAACTGGTTTAGCAGCTTTTATTTTATTAACTCCATCTTCTAAGGTATTAGACAGTGGGGAATCAGTTACAGGAATTATTTCTAAAGATTGGACTGCTGGTCAAGGAATGATTTGTGCTATTTTAATTGGTTTTTTAGTTGGATATATTTATTCTTTATGTGTAAAAAAAGATATTAGCATTAAAATGCCAGATGGTGTGCCTAGTGGTGTTGCAGATTCATTTTCGTCACTATTACCAACTGGAATTATTATTACTCTTTGTGCAATTATTTATGCTATATGTCACTTTATATTTAATACAACATTTGCAGAACTTATTTATTCGGTAATTCAAATTCCTTTACAAGGAATTACAGATTCGTTCTTTGGCGTTATTATTATGACGGTTGTTATGTCTTTATTATGGTGGACAGGCGTCCATGGTGGTTCTATATGTGGAGGAATTCTTTCACCAATTTTACAAGCAAATATGGCAGCTAATCAAAAAATTATAGATTCAGGATTGCCTCTTACAATTCAAAATGGTGGACATATTTTTACACAACAATTTTGGGACAATTTCTTATGTATGTCTGGTGCTGGAATTGTGATTGGGTTAGTGATTTATATTACATTTTTTGCCAAATCAAAGTCATTACGTAGCTTAGGTAAATTATCTAATATCTTTAACATTAATGAACCAATTATTTTTGGGACACCAATTGTACTTAATATATATTTATTAATTCCATTTGTTCTTGTTCCTTTAATTATAGGTATAAGTAGTTACTTATTAATGTATATGGGAATTTTACCATTATTTAGCGGGGTTATGGTTCCTTGGACAACACCACCAATTATATCAGGACTTTTGATTGGTGGATGGCGTGTTGCATTATGGCAATTTGTGATGATTGTTGTATCTTTTGTTATTTATTATAAGAAATACAAATATTTAATTTTAATGTCAAAAAGTCGTGAAAAATCACGGCTTTTTTTGTAATGCTACTAAGTTAAGAAATTAAGTTAATACTTTTGCTTTATTTATTGTCTAAGAAATCCACACGATTTTTTGTTAATGCTTATTTAGAAGCAGTGTTTTTTAAAATATGAAGTAAGATTTGAACTTGTTTTTCCATCATAGTAAGTGAACAATATTCATAGGGTCCATGATAGTTAAAACCACCTGTACCAAGATTAGGACAAGGAAGTCCTTTGAATGTTAAACGTGCACCATCTGTACCACCACGAATTGGTGAACAATAAGCATCTAAACCATTTTCTTTAATGGCAGCTAAAGCTTGTTCAACAATGAACATATGATCTTTTAGAGCTTCTTTCATGTTTAAATAACTTTCTGTAATCGTTACTTCAACAATTTTATAACCATATTTTTTATTTAAGAACTCTGCAATGTCTTTAAAGTCTTGGCATTGTTTATTTGCTTGTTGTAAGTCATGGTTACGAATAATATATTCAGCAACTGTTTCTTCACAAGTTCCTTGAATCGAGTGAAGGTGATTAAATCCTTCATAACCTTCTGTTGATTCGGGACGCATATGCACAGGTAAAAGTGAATCAAATTCATAGGCAACACGCGTTGAATTAATCATTTTATTTTTAGCACTTCCTGGATGAATACTTCTTCCATGGACTTTCACTTCGGCACTAAATGCGTTAAAGTTTTCATATTCAACAATGTGAATATCTCCACCATCAATGGTATAAGCATATTGTGCATTGAAGTAATCAACATTAAAGTGATCACTACCATGTCCAATTTCTTCATCAGGTGTAAAAGCAATTTGAATATCATTATGTTTAAATTCTGGATGATTATAAATATATTCCACCATTTGCATAATGATTGCAATACCAGCTTTATCATCAGCTCCTAATAAAGTTGTTCCATCTGTAGTAATTAAATCATGATGAATAAGTTGTAAGAGTTGAGGATATTGTTCAGGGTCTAGATAAAGTTCTTTATCTTCATTTAAAGTAATTTTTTGACCTTGATAATCTTTGATAATTTGTGGATGAATATCTTTACCACTTGCATCAGGAGAAGTATCCATGTGGGCAATAAAACCTATAACATCTCCTTGATGATTATTATTACTAGGAATTGTTCCATAAACTACACCAAATTCATCTATTTTTGCGTTTTCAATTCCTAATGATTTTAATTCTTCAACTAAATAATTTCCTAATTTTAATTGTTTTGAAGTTGAAGGAACAGTATGTGAATAACTATCTGATTGTGTGTCAAAATTCACATAATTTAAAAACCTTTCTTTAATTTCCATTTGTCTTCCTCACTTTCTTTTCTATTATACAACGACTTATAAAGAACTTCTATGAAAAAAGTTTACAAATTTTAAATTGTATGTTACCATACAATTCGTAACCGAACAATATAGGAGGAATGATATGTATAGAGATCCCATTGGACATCGTATTAAGACCATAAATAACCTAATGAGAAAAACAATGGATAAGAAAACAGGTCAGAGGCCTGATCGTGTAACTTTAATGCATTGTTGGATTATTGGGTTTGTTCAAGATAGAGAAGATAGTGGGCTTGATACATTTCCTAAAGATATAGAAAAAGAATTTTCAATCAATCGTTCTACGACATCAGAAATGTTGAAACTGATGTGTAAAAAGGGAATGATTGAACGAGAAGAAGTAGAATATGATGCAAGATTAAAGAAAATCGTTTTAACAGAATCTTCAAGAAATCATAATCGACAAATTGAAGATAAGATGAAAGAAATGCATCAAAAACTTATTAAAGATTTATCTGAAGAAGAAATAAATACGTTTATTAAAATATCCGATAAATTAATTAATAACATAAAAGAAGATTTATAAATATTCATGAAGTTCGGTAAATGAACAGGAAAGGACGTCAATTATGGTAAAAACTTTAATGAAACAAATCAAAGAATATAAAAAAGATTCATTACTTACAATGTTATTTGCGACATTAGAAGTTATCTTAGAAATCATTATTCCTTTATTAATGGCAAGTCTTATTGATAAAGGGATTGAGGCAGGTAATATGTCTAATGTTACAAAATATGGAACATTCATGTTTGTTATTGCAATTGGAACATTATCACTTGGTTTTTTAGCTGGTAACCATGCAGCTAAAGCTTCAACGGGTTTTGCAGCCAATTTAAGAGATGCCATGTATACAAACATTCAAACATTCTCTTTTTCAAACATTGATAAATATAGTACTGCAGGACTTGTAACACGTTTAACGACAGATGTGACAAATGTGCAAATGGCTTATCAAATGATTATTCGTATGTGCATTCGTGCGCCAATGTCACTTATTTGTGCCCTTACCATGGCAATGATGATCAACTTTAGATTAAGTATGATTTTTGTTGTTGCCATTGTTTTCTTAGTAGCGGTCCTTACAATAATTATGTATCATGCCACAAAATATTTTAATGATGTTTTTCCTAAATATGATACTTTAAATGAAAGTGTTCAAGAAAACGTTGTTGGTATTCGAGTTGTTAAATCATTTGTTAGAGAAAAATATGAAAATGAAAAATTTAAAAAAGCAGCACAAAACATTTATAAACTTTTTGTCAAAGCAGAATCCGTTTTATCTTATAATAACCCAGCTATGTTAATAGCTGTTTATGGTTCAATTTTAATGCTTTCATGGTTAGGTGCTAAAGCAATTGTAGGTGGGACTCTTACTACAGGTGAACTTACAAGTTTATTTAGCTATGTTATGAATATTATGATGTCTCTTATGATGCTTTCTATGGCATTTGTTATGATTACGATGTCACTTGCTTCAGGAAGACGTATTGCAGAAGTTATTAATGAGCAATCTGATTTAGTCTCTCCTCAAGAAGCTTTAACTGAAGTAAAAGATGGTTCAATTGATTTCAATCATGTTGTTTTTTCTTATAAACATGGTAGTGGAGAAGCGGTCTTAAAAGATGTTGATCTTCATATTAAAAGTGGTGAAACAATTGGAATTATTGGTGGTACCGGAAGTGCTAAAAGTAGTTTGGTCAACCTTATTTCTCGTTTATATGATGTTGACGAAGGTAGCGTTGTTGTTGGTGGACAAGATGTTCGTAATTATGATCTTGAAGTTTTAAGAGATGAAGTTTCTGTTGTCTTACAAAAGAATGTTTTATTTAGTGGAACAATCTTACAAAACTTACGTTGGGGTAATGAAAATGCAACAGAAGAAGAATGTAAAGAAGCTTGTCGTTTAGCGTGTGCTGATGAGTTTATTGATCGTTTTGAAGATGGTTATAATACGTATATTGAACAAGGTGGTTCAAACGTTTCAGGTGGACAAAAACAACGTTTATGTATCGCAAGAGCGTTGCTAAAAAATCCTAAAATCTTAATTCTAGATGATTCAACAAGTGCTGTTGATACAGCTACAGATGCAAGTATTCAAGAATCATTCAATGAGCGTATTCCCGATACAACAAAAATTATTATTTCACAACGTATATCATCTGTTCAAAATGCAAGCCGTATTATTGTTTTAAATGATGGTGTCGTGGATGGTTTTGACACACATGATAAATTATTAGAAACAAATGAAATTTATCGTACAATTTATGAAACACAAATGAAAGGGAAGGAGGAAGAATAATGAAAGAAGGAACAATGAAACGTTTACTTAAAATGTTATGGAGTAAATATAAAATCCATTTAATTGTTGTTTTTCTATGTATTGTAGGAAATGCTTTATTTAATGTTCAAGGAACAATGTTTATGCAAACATTAATTGATGATTATATTGTTCCCCTTTTAAAGAGTTCTTCACCTGACTTTAGTGGACTATTCCATGCTTTGATTCGTGTGGGTGCACTTTATGCTTGTGGTGTTGTTTGTGCCTTTACCTTTAACCGTATTATGGTTTATGTAACACAAGGGTTCTTAAGAGATTTAAGAATTGAAATGTTTGAACATATGGAATCTTTACCAATTCGTTATTTTGACAGAACTCCTCATGGAGATACAATGTCAGTCTATACAAATGATATTGATACATTAAGACAATTGATTTCACAATCTATTCCACAACTTATTTCAAGTTGTATGACTATTGTGACAACATTTGTATCAATGATCATTTTAAATATTCCTTTAACTGTGTTAAGTGTATGTATGCTTATGATCATGCTTGTTGTATCAAGAAAACTTGGATCGTTATCAGGTAAATTCTTCGTTCAACAACAAGGGGATTTAGGTAAAGTGAATGGTTATATTGAAGAAATGATTTCTGGTCAAAAAGTTGTTAAAGTCTTCAACCATGAAGATCAAGCAATTGCTGATTTTAGAAAATTAAACGATGAATTAAGAGAAAGTGCTTATCAAGCTCATAAATTTGCGAATATCTTAATGCCGGTTACAGTACAACTTGGAAATATCTCTTATATCATTTGTGCAATTGTTGGCGCAATCCTTGCTTTAAATGGACATTTTGCTTTAACAATTGGAACCCTTGTAGCTTTCTTAACATTGAATAAAAGTTTCAACCAACCTATTGGACAAATTTCTCAACAAATCAATGCTGTTGCCATGGCACAAGCAGGAGCTGGTCGTATCTTTGATTTATTAGATCAAGAAAGTGAAGATGATCAAGGTGTGGTTACTTTATGTTGTGTAGAAACTGTTGATGGAAAAATGGTTGAAACAGATAAAAGAACAGGACATTGGGCTTGGAAACATCCAAGAAGCGATGGTCATGTTGAACTTGTAGAAATGAAGGGTGATATTCGTTTAGAAGGTGTTGACTTTGGTTATTTTGATGACCGTATGGTTTTACACAATGTAGATGTTTATGCTAATCCTGGTGAAAAGATTGCCTTTGTTGGGGCTACTGGTGCAGGTAAAACAACAATTACAAACTTAATTAATCGTTTCTATGATATTCAAAAAGGTTCGATTACTTATGATGGAATTGATATTAAATTGATTAAAAAAGATGATTTAAGAAGATCATTAGGTGTGGTTTTACAAGATACACATTTATTTACTGGAACAGTTATGGATAATATTCGCTATGGACGTCTTGATGCTACGGATGAAGAATGTATTGAAGCAGCAAAACTTGCCAATGCCGATCTCTTTGTTAAACATTTGCCAGATGGTTATCAAACAATGCTTACAGGAGATGGGGCGAACTTATCGCAAGGACAAAGACAGTTATTAGCGATTGCGCGTGCTGCTGTTGCTAATCCTCCTGCACTTATTTTGGATGAAGCAACTTCTTCTATTGATTCTCGAACAGAAAAGCTTGTACAAGATGGAATGGATAAATTAATGCATGGTAGAACAACACTTGTTATTGCCCATCGTTTATCAACAATTAAAAATAGTGATTGTATTATGGTCTTAGAACAAGGACATATTATTGAAAGAGGAAATCATCAATCACTTATTAAAGAAAAAGGTAAATACTATCAATTATATACTGGAGCTATTGAAATGGATTAATCCATCAATAGCTTTTTATATTTTTTGGACTATCCGTCCATTGAAAGAAGGAAAAGAGAAAGATAAAATGATCTGTCGACCTTGATAGGAAAGGTCGACAAGCAAACAGAGATCAAAAGATATCGAGATGTCGTAAGAAAAGTAGGTATCCATGGAGATTATGTGATTATTGGAGTTGAACATAAAAGTACTTTTGATGAAAAAATAATCTTTCGCATACTCAACTATGATGCGACGACTTATATCAATCAAGTTGAAAGTAAAAAAGAAGTCTATCCAATAGGAAGTTTTGTGTTCTATACGGGAGATGAAGAATGGAACTTGCCAGAAACATTGAAAAGTATACCATCAGAGATGGAACCTTATATCAATGATTGGAAACTACCTGTTGTCGACCTTAAAACAATGGATGCAAGAAAGCTTATGAATCGAAGATTAAGAAATGTCGTAGAAATTAGTCAAAGTATGTTTGTAGGAAGTTATGATAGATTAAGAGAAAATCGTAAAATTGAAACAGAAAGCTTCATGATGGCGGCAACATTTACGTGTACAAATATTAGAAGAGAAGACTTACCAGAAGGAAATGAAATCAATATGTGTAAGGCAATGGATCAATTATTTCAAAGAATGAGAGATGAAGGAAAACTCAATACTTTAAAAGAACTGCTTAAAGTAAAATTAGGAACTTTATCAAGACCTTTAGAAAAACAACTTACAAATACATCGTTAGAAAAATTAAATGTTCTTACATTAAATATCTTTAACATCAATAGTGAAGAAGATGTTTTAAAAATTATCAATTAAAAGAGCTATACGATTCATTCGTATAATTCTTTTATTCTATCCACCATTTAAATAGGGGGAAGGGCATATTAGAAAACATAAGATAACGTGGAAGCAAGTATTGTTTATCATTGCATGTCATATGTCTATTTTGATTGTAACTAAAGGCTAGTTTAACAGAACTTGATTTGAGATAATCTTGTGCATTTTGGCAACTGACACCATATGGAAAAGCAAAGTAATCTGTTGAAACAAGACCTTTGTTTTTTTCAAAGTCTTTTTTTATTTCATTTGTTGTCATGGTTTCTATTTTCTTTTTATAGGGTAAATGGCCAATATGGTGCATATCATAAGAATGACTGTAGTATTCAACATATTGATCATTTTTCAAATCATTTGTTTGTAAGTAAAGTGGATTATTGGTTTTGGTTTTATAACCAATGACAAAGTTTGTAGCTTGCAAATTATATTTTTTTATAATAGGTTTAACAATAGTGTTAAAGTTTTTATATCCATCATCAAAAGTTAAACATACAGCTTTTTTAGATACTTCTTTTTTTCCGTGATAATAGGCTTCAACATCTTCCATGGATAGACATTGATAATTATTATCCGCTAAATATTTCATTTGTTTTTCAAATTCACTTATAGACATAAAATAAGGATTTGATGCATAGTTTTCTTTTTTTTCTTGTTCACTTACGACACCATGGTATCCTAAGATAGCAATTCCATCTTTACCGTTTTCATGAATAATGATGTCTTTTGTCATCCAGCCAAGTCCGATTGCTATGTAACAAACAAGAACACATAAAATGATTTTTAATATATTTTTCATAATATTCCAACTTTCTATCAGTACTAGTTTATAGAAAAACAATACGGATGTCAAAAAAAGCTATGAGACTTCATAGCTTAAGACACAAGTAATAAACATCGCTAGGACAAATTCTTTTAAGAAAAGATTTTCATAATTTAAATGTTCTTCTTTTT
>OHDP01001319.1_pt1 | contig 10692 bp, 10 predicted proteins | sample 1567011 | NCBI WGS metagenome assembly OHDP01 (sample SAMEA3879532, study PRJEB24766) | human gut metagenome | biome: human-associated habitat; feature: feces | place: USA | collected 1985/1987
AAAGTGAGTATGATGTCCATATTTTTTTGTGTTGCACTTGATATTATAATCTACCAGCCCCCGACAGGGATTAGGGGCGGTAGCCCCAATAATACAGCCCCGGCACGGATGCCGGGCGTGTATGCCCAAAGGCTCTGCACGATGCAGAGCCAACCAAGCATACACAGCCCTTCACCGTGGGGAAGGGGTTTGGGGTTAGGGTTAGAGAAGTTTCTACACCAAAAACGACTTTTTCTATACCTGAATAAAGGAGTAACTATGGAGATAAAGGCTGTAATATTTGATATGGACGGGCTTATGCTCGATACCGAAAAACTGCTCGTCAAGTATTGGTGCGAGGCGGCAAACAAGCTCGGCTTCCCTATGGAACGCAGACACGCACTTGCGCTGAGATCATTTTCAAGAAAGTTTGCCATACCGCAGCTCAAGGAGTGGTTTGGAGAAGATTGCGACTATATGGCTATACACGATCTGCGTGTAAAGCTGATGAAGGAATATACCGATGTACACGGCATAGAGAAAAAGCAGGGGCTTGATACACTGCTTGACTATCTTACGTCACACGGCTACAGAACGGCGGTCGCTACTGCTACAAATATCGAACGTGCTGAGGAGTATCTTAAAAAGATAGGCGTTTATGACAAGTTCGAAACGATAATCTGCGGTAATATGCTCGAAAACGGCAAGCCCTGTCCCGACATCTATCTTTATGCCTGCGAAAAGCTGGGACTTGAGCCGTCACAGTGCATGGCTCTTGAGGACAGCCCGAACGGTGTAAAATCTGCAAGCAGTGCAGGTTGTGTCACTGTAATGGTACCCGACCTTACTGAGCCTGAGGAAGAACAGCTTAAAGCTGTGTATGCGGTCGCACCGTCACTCGATAAGGTGATAGACGTACTTGAAAATATGAAGTAAATAAAGGCTGTCGGCACGCATAATCCGACAGCCTTTTATATTTACACACCGCCGTGTGTACCCTCTTTCCCGTAAGTCTTTTTCTTGTTCTTGGTATAAGGAATCCCGTCACTGTCCGGTACGGCATAGGGATAAACATTACGGTATTCATCGGCCGCCGTTTCGCTCGTCGGGTCGGAAGGAATAAGCCCCGTGCAGTCCGATGAGGAACAGCATCCGCAGAAATTATCAAGAATTATTTCTTCTGTTTCACTGTGTTCCTCAGGCGTTTCTGGGACAGGCTTTTTCATAAGCCTGTTTTGCTTTTTTAAATTGCTATTATTCATAGTTGTTCCTTTCATAATGTAAAATCGGTTGCCGTTTTAAAACGGCACAGTGTTGCGTGAGTTGCGTGAATAGTATGCGTAAAAATCCGCATCATTATTACGACATACGTTATCACAAATTCTAAAAAATGTAAATGCACAAATTCGTACACAGAAATTAATAATAATTTGTGCAAATTTTATTAAAAAATCTCTTGACAAAGTGCTGAAAGTGTGTTATATTGTGTTTAGCACTCAGAGAGGTAGAGTGCTAGCAGATAAAAATTATGAGTGCTAACCAGCCGGAAACAGCGGAGTACCGCTGAAAGAAGGGAAAAGGAATATGGAAAACCGTACACTCAGAATCCTTGAAGCGATAGTTGACGAATATATACGCACCGGCGAGGCGGTCGGCTCAAAGCTGATAGCCGAAAAGCTGGATAATGCAGTTTCAAGTGCAACTATAAGAAATGAGATGGCGGCTCTTGAACAGCAGGGCTATCTTGAGCATACGCACACAAGCTCGGGACGACTTCCGACATATCAGGGACTGAGGCTTTATATAGAAAAGGTAATGTCGCCCGCACAGTTACCCGATGAAGAAAAAGAGGAGATAGACCGTATATTTGATAATATCGGCGGAGCGACCGATGACGAGATAATCGACAATGCGTCAAGGGCTCTTGCGGATATTACGAAATGTGCGATAGTTTCTACCAACACCGTAAACAAGTTTTCGGTAATAACAAAGGTAGACGTTATCCCCACAGGCAAAAGAATGTATGTTCTTCTTCTGATAACCTCCGAGGGCAATATCAGAAACAGGGTATGCAGGCTGAGTTTTGATCTTACAAATGAGCAGATGGATTTCTTCACGCAGTTTGTAAACGAGAACCTCAAAGGCGTAAACCTTGATGAACTGTCCGATGAATATATAGATAAACTGACGCAGGCAATGGGCGGATATATGATGACGTTATCGCCGCTTCTCAAAGCGGTAGTCGATATATCGGCTGAAATGCAGCAGCAGGTAGAGTTCAGCGGAGAAAAGAATCTGCTGACCTGTTCTGATTTCTCGAACACTCAGATAGCAACGATACTTGACGGCAAGAACGAGCTTTGCAGCTGGCTTGACGATACGTTCTCAGGCATACAGATAAAGTTCGGAGCCGAAAGCGATACATTCGCCGTTACCAATTCCAGTCTGATAGCGGCAAGCTTCAATAAGGACGGACGAAAGGCAGGTTCTTTCGGAGTTATAGGTCCTGTAAGACTGGATTACAAGAAGCTGATCCCGTATATTGAATATTTCTCGTCAAAGGTCACCGATGCATTGTCGGCAGGCAATGACGAAGAAGAAAAGAACGAAGAAAAGGAGGCGGATTCAGTTTGAGTAAGAAGGAAAAGGAAACCAAGGAAGAAACTCAGCAGACCGCAGACACAGCCACCGAAAAGGTAGCTGAAACAACCGGAGAGGTGACAGAAGAAAAGGCTGAAGCAAAAGCCGAAGAAATCAAGGTAGATCCCAAGGATCTCGAAATTGCCGACCTTAAGGATAAGCTGCTCAGGACTATGGCGGAATTCGACAACTACAGAAAGCGTACCGCCAAGGAAAGAATGGAGCTTTCCCCCGAGATTACGGCAAGAAACTTAACGGAGTTTTTACCCGTTATGGACAATCTCGACAGAGCGCTTGCGGCGGAGTGCAAAGACCCCGACTACAAGAAGGGCGTTGAGATGATACACGAGAGCTTTGTTACGGCTCTTCAGAACTTAGGCGTTGAGGTGATTGAATCGGACGGCGCACAGTTCAATCCTTCGTATCATCAGGCTGTACAGCAGGTTGAGGATGACAGCAAGGAAGAAGGCACTATAGCCGCCACATTCCAGAAAGGCTATAAAATTGGAGAAAAGGTTCTCCGTTTTGCGATGGTAGCAGTCGTAAAGTAAAAAGCAATCAAATGGGCTTAAGCCCGAAGAATAAACGGTTCTGTAAGAACCTTACGGTAAGGAGATAATTATCATGGGAAAAATAATAGGTATTGACTTAGGTACAACAAATTCATGTGTAGCAGTTATCGAAGGCGGCGAACCTACTGTTATCACAAACAGCGAGGGCTCAAGAACAACTCCTTCAGTTGTTGCTTTCACTAAGGACGGCGAGCGTCTTGTAGGTCAGCTCGCAAAGAACCAGGCAGTTACAAACCCCGACAGAACGGTCATTTCGATCAAGCGTCACATGGGCAGTGACTACAAGGTAGACATTGACGGCAAGAAGTACACACCTCAGGAGATTTCAGCTATGATTCTTCAGAAGCTGAAGACAGAGGCTGAGGGCTACCTCGGTGAAAAGGTAACAGATGCTGTTATCACCGTTCCCGCATACTTCACAGACTCACAGCGTCAGGCAACAAAGGACGCAGGTCAGATAGCAGGCCTTAACGTTCAGCGTATCATCAACGAGCCTACAGCCGCAGCTTTAGCTTACGGCATTGATAAGGAAAACGAGCAGAAGATAGTTGTATACGACCTCGGCGGCGGTACATTCGATGTATCCGTTATCGAAATAGGCGACGGTGTACAGGAGGTTCTTGCTACAGCAGGTAACAACCACTTAGGCGGCGATGACTTCGACCAGCGTCTTATCGACTACTTTGTAGCAGAATTCAAGAAGAGCGACGGTATCGACCTTAAGAACGATAAGTTCGCTATGCAGAGATTAAAGGACGAAGCAGAAAAGGCAAAGATTGCACTTTCAAACGCTCCTTCGGTAAACGTAAATATTCCTTATATCACAGCAGACGCTACAGGCCCCAAGCACCTGAACGTTCAGCTTACAAGAGCAAAGTTCAACGAGCTGACAGCCGACCTTGTTGAAGCAACAATGGGCCCCTTCAAGCAGGCAATCAGCGATTCCGGCCTTTCAATGAACGAAATCGACAAGGTACTGTTAGTCGGCGGTTCTACAAGAATCCCCGCTGTACAGGAAGCCGTAAAGAAATATACAGGCAAGGATCCCTTCAAGGGAATCAACCCCGATGAGTGCGTTGCTATGGGTGCGGCTCTGCAGGGCGGCGTTCTCAACAAGGAAGTAACAGGTCTGTTACTGCTCGATGTAACTCCTCTGTCACTCGGTATCGAAACAGCAGGCGGTGTCTGCACAAGAATGATTGAGAGAAACAAGACCATTCCTACAAAGCACAGCCAGATATTCTCGACTTATTCGGATAACCAGCCCTCAGTTGATATAAACATCTTACAGGGCGAACGTGAATTTGCCAAGGATAACAAGTCTATCGGTACATTCAGACTTGACGGTATCGCTCCCGCTCCCCGTGGTATCCCCCAGATCGAAGTAACATTCGATATAGATGCCAACGGTATCGTAAACGTATCCGCTAAGGATCTCGGCACAGGTAAGGAACAGCACATCAGCATCACCGCTTCAACAAATATGAGCAAGGACGATATTGATAAGGCTGTTAAGGAAGCTGAAGCATTCGCCGCTGAGGATAAGAAGAAGAAGGAAGAGGTTGAGGCTCGTAACGCCGCAGATCAGATGGTTTACCAGACTGAAAAGTCGATGAACGAATTCGGCGACAAGGTTACACAGGCTGATAAGGATTCCGTAAATCCCAAGCTCGACGCTCTTAAGGAAGCTCTCAAGGGTACAGATGTTGAGGCTATCAAGAAGGCTCAGGAAGAGCTTCAGACAGCATTCTACGCAGTAGCCGAGAGAATCTACAAGGAACAGGGCGCTGCAGCACAGCAGGCTGAGGCTGCTCAGACAGATGTTCAGGGCGAAGGCACAAATGCCGCAGGCGGTTCGGATGATAATGTGGTTGACGCTGATTACACAGATGCCAACTAATCAATAACATTGCGTATGAGCCGGGAACTCTCGGCTCATATTGCTGATTTTGCAATACTTTATAATACGGCAGATAATTCTGTCGGGAAGGTTAGACCATTATGGCAGAAAAAAGAGATTATTACGAAGTGCTCGGTTTGCAGAAAGGTGCGACCGACGATGAAATAAAAAAAGCCTACCGTAAGCTCGCCAAGCAGTATCACCCCGACCTTAACCCCGATAATCCTGAGGCTGAAGCCAAGTTCAAGGAGATAAACGAGGCAAACGACGTTCTCTCCGACCCGCAGAAACGTGCAAAGTATGACCAGTTCGGCCACGCAGGTGTAGATCCGTCATACGGCGGCGGTGCAGGCGGATTCGGCGGCGGATTCGGCGGATTTTCCGGCGGATTCTCGTCAGCGGACGGCATAGACCTCGGCGATATTTTCGACTCTATATTCGGCGGTGGCGGCGGACAGCGCTCCAACCCCAATGCCCCAAGACAAGGCTCGGATATAGCCATAAGCCTTGACATCAGCTTTATGGAAGCGTGCAAGGGTCTGTCGCACGAGGTTGAGATAAACCGTGCCGAAACCTGTGACAGCTGTCACGGCTCCGGTGCAAAGGCAGGCACAACTCCCAAGACCTGCCCCGATTGTCACGGAAGCGGTCAGGTAAGAGTACAGCAGAGAAGTATGTTCGGTATGATGTCCTCCACACGTCCGTGCTCACGTTGCGGCGGTAAGGGCAAGATAATAGAAACTCCCTGTCCCACCTGTAACGGTCAGGGCAGAGTACAGCGCCGTAAGAAAGTCGTTATCAATGTACCCGCAGGTATAGATAACGGTCAGACGCTCTGCGTAAGAGGTGAGGGTAACTGCGGTACAAACGGCGGCCCCAAGGGCGACCTTAATGTACGCATTACGGTACGCAAAGACCCGATATTCGAACGTAAGGGCTTCGATGTATGGTGCGAGATACCGATAACATATTCACAGGCGGTTCTCGGTGACGAGCTTACAGTGCCTACAATAGACGGCAACGTTAAGTACAGCATACCCGAGGGTACACAGCCGGGTACTGTTTTCAGGTTGAGAGGCAAGGGCATAAAGAAGCTCCAGCGTGAAGGCAGGGGCGACCAGATGGTAAGGGTGGTTATCGAAGTACCCAAGAAGCTGAACAAGAAGCAGAAGGACGCATTGCTGAGCTTTGAAAAGGAGCTTACTCCGTCAAACTATGAAAAGCGTACCAGCTTCTTTGATAAGATAAAGAAGTTCGGCGACGATCTTAAAAAGAATTTCCAGTAATTAATATAAGCTGTCATGCGGTAAGACGTGTGACAGCTTTTCTTTTGCTTGTTGACATCAAGGAACAATAGTGATATAATCGCGTTAGTTGATACTAACTTAATTGTGAGGATATATCTATGAACAAGAAAAAGAAAATGATAATCTGCTTTGTGCTTGGAATGGTAGGATGTCTGTGCTTCGGCGGCGGTGATTGGCTGATGGTGTACGGCAATACGGCGCATACAGGTGAACTTTACTGGCTTACACAGGGCATAATCGGAATATCTCCGGCAAGAAACGCAATTGCTATGGCGTTTGCTTTTCCGGGTATAATCTGTTACGGAACAGGACTTTTCGCAATGGCAGGATTTATAAAGGATAGCAGAGATAGAAAGATATATCGGGTGCTGAATATATTCGGACTTACACCGTGGCTGTGCCTGCATATTTTTTACATATTATTACTTGCAATCTATGCCTATATGGGAAGCAACGGCTATCAGGGGGCAGATGAGATATGCCACGCTGTGTACTCCTCGCTGTCGTGGATAGTACCGCTTTCCGAAGCGTTTATGTTGCCGCCGTTTATCTATTATATGTATCTACAACTCAAGAGAAAGACATATTTTTCAAGGCTCGGCGGATTTTTCGGTGCAAATGTATTGGTGAATTACGGTGTGCTGTACGTTGTTTCGCTTATTATGCCCGATATCCCCGCAAGGCTCGGTTTCAAAAACGGATTAATGAGCGAAAGTATGATAATACTTTTTGCAGTGCTTGTTATCTGCACGGTTAAAAATATACACGGTGTAGCGGATGAGGAAAAATTCACACTGATTCCGTAAATTAAAATTTTGCTTGCTTGTCATTTTCTTCCGGACACGGACATATAATTCTTCAGATGAAAAAGCGAGGAGGATTTATTATGTTCGTTATGACTATGACCAAGCGTAAGCTTATCCGTGCGGTCATGTTTGTGTTAGTGCTGATTACCGGCATCGCTATAGGTGTATTCGCCATACTTTCGTCTATAGACACCGGTGCGGAAAACGTAAAGCTGCCGATATATAATGTAAAACGCACCGACAACAAAATCAGCATTACGTTTGACTGTGCGTGGGGAAACAGCAACACCGACAAGCTGATCTCGATACTTGCCGAAGCCGATGCGAAGGCTACATTCTTTGTTACGGGCGAATTTGCGGATAAGTATGCAGACGATATAAAGAAGCTCAGCGATGCAGGCCACGAGATAGCAAACCACAGCGACAAGCATCCGCATATCAAGGGTATGAACGTAAACGACCTCATAGCCGATACGAAGGAATGCTCACGCAAGATAAAGATGATAACGGGCAATGCCCCCACGCTTTACCGTGCGCCCTACGGAGAATATGACGACATGGCGGTAACCACGCTTTTCGGAATGGGAATGAGCGTCATTCAGTGGAACAAGGACAGCATAGACTGGGATAAGCCGACCCCCGAAACAATAATCGAGCGTACAACAAAGAATATTTCGGGCGGATCGATACTGCTTTTCCATAACGACCTTGAAAACACGACTCAGGCACTGCCGACCGTGCTTAAAAGTCTAAAGGAACAGGGCTTTGAACTTTGCACCGTGAGCGAGCTTTTGCTTGAGGGAGATTATACTATCGACTCAAACGGAACAATGATGCCGAAAAGCAAAACAACGGTAAATCAGATAATTTACAGCGATAACCATGATGCAAATCTGGCTTTTGAAGCGCTTGCCGAAAAGCTGAGCATAAGCGATATAAACGCTTTGCAGAGCAAGGACGTTTCGATTGAAACCGCCCGTAAATTAGCGTCATATCTTACGCAAGAGCAGATAGCGGCGCTGAAGACACTGCCCGAAGAAAGCCTTTACAACGGCTTTATAAAGCTGAAAGAGGCAGTATATGCCCGTGAAAACGCCGTTCCGGGAAGCTCGACCGAGCCGATAATCAAAGACTGAAAAATAATATTTCACCGCACGGTAAAAACGCTGTGCGGTATTATTTTTGCGCCACAGTTGACCGACAGTTAAAAATCGTGTAATATAATATAAGAAAATTATATCGGAGGAATTTTAATATGAAAGCCTTACTGATAGTGAATCCCGTTTCGGGAAAAAGGAGAATAACCGGTGAGCTTGTAGAGATAATCAGCCGTCTTGAAAAGGGCGGATATGTAACTACCGTACACGTTACCGAAAGACGAGGTGACGCTACCGAAACCGCAAGGATACACGGCGGCGAATATGATGTGATTGTCTGCTGCGGCGGCGACGGAACGCTCAGCGAAACGGCAAACGGCATGATAAAAGGCGGTCACAAGACAAAAATCGGTTACATTCCGTCCGGCACAACAAATGATTTTGCATACGGCATAGGACTCTCGTCAGATATTATGACAGCGGCTGACGATATTGTAAGCGGAGCGCCCAAAGCGTTTGATGCAGGAAGATTCAACGAGCGTGAATTTATGTATATAGCCTCTTTCGGCGCATTTACTCAAAGCTCTTACGGCACACCGCAGAATCTCAAAAACGCATTCGGTCATTTTGCGTACATCTTAAGCGGAATAAAGGAGCTTGCCGAGATAAAGCCGTATCATATGAGCGTATATGATTCGGACGGAATACTGCACGAGGGCGATTATATATTCGGTGCGGCTTGCAATGCAACATCTGTCGGCGGAATAATCAAGCTTGACGAGAATCTTGTAGATCTGAGTGACGGAGTTTTTGAAGTGATGCTTGTACGTTGCCCGAAAACACCTGTCCAGATAAGCCTTATGGCAAAGGCTCTTCTCAGCGGAAATTACGATAATGAATTTCTTGATTTCTTCCACACGAAACAGCTTGACATCCACAGTGATGAGGCTCTGCCGTGGTCGCTTGACGGAGAAGAGGCAGACGGCGGAAAAGATACTCATATCGAGGTATTGCACGAGTCGGTGAATATTATTCTTCCTGAGAAAAGAGGATAGGCAACGGTATGATAGAGTATATTCACGAGCCTACGGACTTACAGTGCGGTCAGGCTGTGCTTGCTATGGTACTCGGAAAGACGGTAGAAGAGATAGTTATATTTCTTCAAAATGACCGTGAAACCACCCTTGCCGAGATGAAAAGAACGTTTAGAGAACACGGCGTTCATATATCCGATGAGCGTATAGCGGTACAGAAAAAGGAGCAGTTGCCTTCCCTTTGCCTGCTCAGCCTTGAAACACCACGTTGCTGGCACTGGTCGCTGTACGCAGACGGCACATTCTACGACCCCGAACACGGGGTTATGAGTGATTTCCCTCATGCAAACAGGAAATATTATTGGAAACTGGAAAAGCAGTCCGTTTTATAGGACACAACCTCTGTTATAATATAAACATAACGAGGGAGCGAAAAGCTCCGGACAATATTCACATTCTTTCGTTTTGCGGTCATCGGCTACGGTGACTGCAAATCAAAAACTATCATCAGTCCGTTTTATCGGACAGCGAAGATGTTACAATATAATCATAACGAAGGAGCGACAAGCTCCGAAATGTAGTACATAAATCCTTCCTTTTCTGCAACGGCAGTGACGCTGTTACCGCCGTTACCTCGACAATGAACATTCCTTGCGGAATGTTGAAATAAAACCGATATTTTTCCTCTTTCTCCCTTCTGTGTTTGGCTGTCTTGGCTTTCCAAGTCATTACAGGATTGCCCGGAGTTTTCGTATCGGTTATTCCGGGCAGATCTGCAATACGAAACTTACTTATCAAGTCCGTTTTATCGGACAGCGAAGAAGTTACAATATAAACATAACAAAGGAGCAGACGCTCCGGTATACATTGTTTACCTTCCTTTTCAAACGGCGGTCTGCAAAATACAGACTGCCAACCGAAATTTACAGTCCGCTGCGGCGGATACGAACGTTAAAGGCTGATGGCGTGACAACCCATCGTGAAAGGTCTTTATCTGTTCACTGTTTACATAGTTCTGTGCTGTTTTTCATCATTTTTCGGCACAGATGTTTTCTCCTTTTTAACTTCCCGTATCATACTTTACCGATACGGGAAACGGAAGATACGCTGCCTGTTAAATTCTTCGGGCAAGCGTTTTCGATAAATCCCTTTCAGTGTTTTTGTTATCATCCATTTTATGTATTTGGCAAGCAGGCTTACCCTTACCGGTAAGCCTGCTTGCTCAGTCTGTCGGTAAGTCTATTATTGTTAAAGTGTACAGTGAAATATATCGCCAACACCGCCGAAAACAGTTTCCGTATCGACAAGGTATTAATATTTTCGTGAGTGTATCGGTGCAACTGCTCTAACATTGACT
>OHDP01001323.1_pt1 | contig 10649 bp, 6 predicted proteins | sample 1567011 | NCBI WGS metagenome assembly OHDP01 (sample SAMEA3879532, study PRJEB24766) | human gut metagenome | biome: human-associated habitat; feature: feces | place: USA | collected 1985/1987
GCCTGTGTTGCGTTCCACACGGAAAACTGCCATAGCTTCATCACTCCTTTGCTTTAGATTTGTTGCGCAGTAGAACGCGGATTTTGAGGGGTAAGGTATCTTTTCCTTGCTTCCTCTGTTTTGCGTTCTGTAAGCCCGATAAATCAAGGCTTTTTTTGCCCCTACTGCGTAACATGAGGGCATAAAAATAGCGGCGTTCCTGTTCTCCCAGTGAGAGAGTGAGAAACGCCGCTGTGCGGGTCGCTATTTCATTTCTTCTGCTATCAGTTCTTGCATGACTTCTCCAAAGTCTGCCATGAAAGAAAAGATGAAGTATTCCAAAACGTCGGGGTCTGCGTCCATAGGCTCGGCTTCCTCTGAAAAAGGCAAGCCCATTAGCCCATAAAGCAGTTTGATGATTTTGAACAGCTTGCCCCGGTCGGTGGGGTTGTTCATGGTTACAAGTACGTTGGTAAGGCGGTTGATTGTTTCCATGTCGCCGCCTGTCGTTACCCATACCATTTCCGCGAACGGCTGCGTGATTGCCCCGGCGACAAGGTTTATCTTATTCTTGCCGATTTCGCCGGACGGAAGTATAATACCCTTAGTCAAAAGTTCGTTTTTCATGTCGTCCTCCTTATATTCTGTGGTGCTAAAATGGTGCCCGGTCTTACAAAAACACCTTATGCGGAGATATGACAAGAAAAATGAAGATATGCGGAAAACCTTGATTTTAAGCCATTTTCACATTGGTTTATAAACATTTGTGAGGACTTATAAAAGGTTTTGCGTCTATCAAATCAATAAAAAATAAGAAAATTTTCGCAGGAGGATTCTTATCATGTCCGTCAAGATCGCACCGTCCATCCTCTCCGCCGACTTTGCCGAGCTCGGCACCGGCGTCGAGGCCATTGCCACCGCCGACTACGTCCACTTTGACGTGATGGACGGCTGCTTCGTCCCCAATATCAGCATCGGTATCCCTGTGCTCCAGTCCATCCGCAAGCGCACAGCGCTGCCCATCGACGTGCACCTGATGATCGTGCAGCCTGAGCGCTATGTCGACCAGTTCTGCGACGCGGGCGCGGACCTCGTCACCTGTCATGTCGAGGCCGACACGCCGGAGAAGATCCACCTCGCGCTCGACAAAATTCACGCCAAGGGCAAAAAGGCCGGTGTGGTGGTCAAGCCCAAAACCCCGGCCAGCGCCGTCCTGCCCTTCATCGACAAGGTGGAGCTGATCCTGGTCATGACCGTGGAGCCCGGTTTCGGCGGACAGAAGCTGATCCCGGAATGCCTGAATAAGGTAGCGGTGATCCGTAAAATGATCACGGACAGAGGACTTGCTACCGATCTGGAAGTAGACGGCGGTATTCATCTGGACAACGTAGTGCAGGCATTGGAGAAGGGAGCCAATGTTATCGTGGCAGGCTCTGCTGTATTCAAGGATGACATCGCGGCCAATGCGAAGGCTTTTCTTGCGAAGATGCAGTAACATAGCCATAGGCGGGAATGAGGTAGGGAACGTCTTACGGAAGGCGTAGACTGCCGACAGACGGTGACGGAAGGACAGACAGACGTCTGCGGAATGGAGAGTAATATGGAGTTACAGATACTACACGCAATACAGGGAATTCATCAGGAATGGCTGACAGAGATCTTACGTTTTTTTACCACGATCGGTGAAAGCGGTTTGGTATGGATCGTTATTGCAATCGTCCTGACATGTATACCGAAGACCAGAAAATGTGGTCTGACTATGATGATCGCAATGGCTATTACTTATCTGGTGGGAAATTTGTTCTTGAAAAATGTGATTGCCAGACCCCGGCCCTGCGCAGTCGACAACAGTGTCATATTGAAGATCCCGTTTCCCTCCGAATATTCTTTTCCTTCGGGACACAGCTCCAATGGATTCGCCGGTGCAGTGACGATCTTCTGCTATTATCGCAGAGCGGGACTCTTAAGTCTGCTCATGGCGGCACTTATTGCATTTTCCAGACTTTACTTCTTCGTTCATTACCCGACGGATATCCTGGGTGGAATCTTATTGGGAACGCTGGATGCACTATTGGCGGTCTGGCTTGTGAGGCACTTGGAGAACTGGGCGGATGCGCAGTCTGCATCGAACGCAGATAAATCTGAACACGTGCAGGAAAAATAAAATAACGGGACGAAACCGGGATCAGACGGAAAGGGCAAAAACGATGATGAACAGCAGAACGTTATGGAATGATAATTGGTATTTTGCCAAAACAGCATTAGGTGTGAACTGGGAAGACAGGCAGATCTGGGAAGCCAAAATGCAGCCGGTGGATCTGCCCCATGACTGGTTGATCTATGATACGAAGAATCTCTATGAAGACAGCATCGGCTGGTATCGGAAGAACTTTGCCTATGCCCCGGATAAAACAGGAAATGATGACCGTGTCATCCTCCGCTTTGAAGGTGTCTACATGGATTCTTCTATTTATGTAAACGGTGAGCACCTTGGTGACTGGAAATACGGCTATTCTACCTTTGACTGGGATATTACGGATGCTTTACATGAGGGAGAGAATGAAATCGTTCTGCGTGTTGTATTTCAGGCGCCCAACAGCAGATGGTACAGCGGTGCAGGAATCTACCGGAATGTGTGGATGATCCGGCTGCCGGAGACACATATTCCTCTGGACGGCATCTACACATCTTCTGTTGAGACGAACAAGGGTTATGACCTGACTATCGACACGGAACTGGAATGGGGAACAGATAGTGGAAATTATGAACTGGAATACTGTCTGCGAGATACTGATAACAGCAAAAGTCCCATAGAAACAGAAACCTCGGAGCTCTTCCGGGTAAAACAGCCCCTCACCTGTGGACAGAACAAGATATCCATGACGATCCCTGTGGATAATCCGAGGAAATGGGACATTACGGATCCTTACTTATATGATCTGCAGGTATGCCTGTGGAGAGAGCAGGAGACTAACAGCCGGGAACTATGTCAGCAGGAACATTTCCGTATCGGCTTTCGCACCATACAATTTGATCCTGACAGGGGTTTTTTATTAAATGGCAGGAAGATCCGACTGAACGGTACCTGTGACCATCATGACCTCGGAGCGTTGGGAGCGGCTTTCCACAAGGAAGCCATGCGCCGTAAGTTCAAACTCATGCGTTCCATGGGTGTCAATGCCCTGCGGACTTCTCACAACATGCCGGCAGTGGAGGTGATGGAACTGGCGGACGAGATGGGCTTTCTGGTATTGTCCGAAGCCTTCGACATGTGGGAGATGGCCAAGAATCCATATGATTACGCCAGATTTTTCAAGGATTGGATGGAAAAGGATGTCCGCAGCTGGATCCGTAGGGATCGCAATCACCCTTGCATTATTATGTGGAGCATCGGTAACGAGATCCCAGACACCCATGCGGATGCCCACGGACAGGAGATCACCGGACACCTCATTGCTGCGGTCAGAAAATGGGACTACCGAAATGTGGCACCTGTGACCATCGGCTCGAACTATATGCCCTGGGAAAACGCACAGAAATGTGCAGATATCGTGAAGCTGGCGGGATATAATTACGCGGAAAAATATTATGAAGAGCACCATAAAAAGTATCCGGACTGGATCATCTACGGAAGCGAGACTTCTTCTGTCGTACAGAGCCGTGGCATCTATCATTTCCCGCTGGATCGGGCGACACTGATCGAAGCAGACGAACAGTGCTCCGCTCTGGGCAACAGTACTACCAGCTGGGCAGCCAAAAATACGGAATACTGTATCATTATGGACAGAGATACCCCCTATTCCTGTGGACAGTTCATCTGGACAGCTATTGACTACATCGGTGAGCCGACACCTTATCAGACGAAAAACAGCTATTTCGGGCAGATGGATACAGCGGGATTTCCGAAGGATTCCTACTATCTCTTCCGCGCAGAGTGGACAGATGTGAAAAAAGATCCTATGATTCATGTCTACCCTTATTGGGACTTCAATCCGGGGCAGCAGGTGGATGTGCGGATCACCAGCAATGCTCCGGAGGTGGAACTGTTCGTAAACGGCGTATCACAGGGAAGGCGGCAGATCGATCATGAAAAGGGAACGGTGTTGCAGCCTTCCTGGAAAGTACCTTATGTGCCCGGCAGTATCTGTGCTGTGGCTTACGATGAGACCGGCAGAGAGATTGCCAGACAGGAGAGACATTCCTTTGGCAACACCGATCATTATGTATTAAAAGCAAACAAAACCACTCTGCGTGCCGATGGCGAAGATATGATCTTCCTGGAGATCGCGGCAGAAGATAAGGACGGTTATCCCGTGGAAAATGCCTCCGATTATGTGAGAGTGACCGTGGAAGGTGCCGGAAGACTGATAGGACTGGATAACGGTGATAGTACTGACTACGATTCCTATAAGGGAACCGTCCGCAAGCTGTTCCAGGGGAAGCTTCTGGCGATGATCGCTGCGAAAACGATCCCCGGAGAGATTCGTGTGACCGTGGAGGACGCATGGACAGCCACGGCGAGCATGACCGATGAAACCGTCACCGGAACGGCCGCGGCAGTAGTCGAGACTTCGGACAATACGGCAGCTGCCGGGCACCGCACGGCGACAGTGACGCTTCATGCTATCGAAGCACAGATCCGTCCCGGTATCTGTGCAACGGAAGAAAACAGAGAATATCCGCCTGCCTTTGTGGAACCCGGATTCGTGCCGGTACGCAAGCTGGAACTGAGCGCAGCCGCAACGACGCTGACACCGGAAAACCCTTCTGTACTGCTGCATACCTGTATTTATCCTATGGAAGCCACTGACCGTAAGCTTCTGTGGAGCATTACGGATGCCACGGGTATTCCCAGCCCGATCGCAAAGCCGGAAGAGCTTCCGGACGGCGAAGGCATCCGTATCACAGGCATCAGTGACGGAAGTTTCCAGGTGAGATGTATGTCCTGCAACGGTACCCCTTCTGTGAAAATGATCTCACAGCTGGAGTTTCAGGTGGAGGGAATGGGACAGACGTTTCGGTCACCTTATGAACCGGTTACTGCTATTTCCTATGACACAAGTTTTGGCGGGGATGTGAGCCGCGGTGTGGAGAACAGTGCCGGAACGGATAAAGCACAGCCTACCGGTCTGGTTTATAGATCCGTAGATTTCGGCGAATTCGGAAGTGATGAGATCACGCTGGCTATTTTTGCGAATGATAATGACCCTCACAGAATTCAAATCTGGGAGGGAGAACCCGGGGAGAATGCATCCGGATTCGGAGAGACGGGAGAACTTGTCGGAGAAGTCACCTATCAGAAGCCCGGCATCTGGGAGGTCTTCCAACCGGAGACATTTACACTGTCCCGGAGACTGAAAGGCGTGGTAAATCTGACAATTGTGTCGGAAGATAAATTTTTCCTGAAGGAGTTTCATTTTACCAAACAGGAGAAAGCTTATGCGAGACTGTCTGCCCTCACAGACGGCGTTACTTATGGAGACAGCTTTGTGAGAACCGCGGATGCCATTGAACAGATCGGCAACAATGTTTCTCTGGAATTTGCGGATATGGACTTTGGAACAGATGCTTCTGACAGTATCGTCATATGCGGAAGGACACCTCTGCAGCACAATACGATACAGTTGCGATTCAGTAATGGGGAGACGCAGGTACTACCCTTCCCGCATAGCGGGGAATATCGTGAGATGCGATTCCCGATACAGAAAGTGACCGGAGAACAGAAGGTGACATTTGTCTTCCTACCGGGCTGTAATTTTGATTTCAAATGGTTCCGGTTTGAAAAAAGTGGATTGGAGGAGTAAAAGAAAATGATGAGCAGATGGAACAGAAAATTATGGGCATTGATACTTGCAGCAGGGATGACAGTATCTCTGGCTGCCTGCGGAGGAAACGACCAGGCAGCAGGCGGTGCATCCGCGGGTACCCAGGATGGGACTGCCGCCCAACAGAACCAGAGCACGGGCAGCAATATCGACAACGCCGGCAGTATTGTAACGTTAGCGCAGGATGCCCGGGCACTGCAGATCATAGACGACAACTACCGCACCTACTACGAGCTTTTTGTTTATTCCTTCTATGACAGTGACGGTGACGGCATCGGTGACCTGCAGGGAGTCCTGGACAAGCTGGACTACCTGAATGATGGTGACGATACGACGGATACGGACTTAGGGATCAACGGCATCTGGCTCATGCCGGTAATGCCCTCCACGACCTATCATAAATACGACACTACGGATTACGAGAATATTGATCCGCAGTACGGTACCCTGGATGATTTCCAAAAGCTGCTGACAGCCTGCCATGACCGTGGGATCCGTGTGATCCTGGATCTGGCGATGAACCATTCTTCCAGTAGGCATCCATGGTTTTTACAGGCAACGGAGTATCTGAAAAATCTGCCGGAGGGAGCTGAGCCTGACTCCTCAGAATGTCCTTATATAGATTATTACCATTTTTCAAGGGAAGCCCAGAGCGGATATGCGCAGGTAAATGGGGCAGACTGGTATTATGAAGCAAGATTTTGGGACGGCATGCCGGATCTGGATCTGCAGAATGAAGAGGTGCGCCGGGAATTTGAGCAGGTGGCGGACTTCTGGCTGGATATGGGCGTGGATGGTTTCCGCCTGGATGCGGTGAAGGAATACGTCACCGGCTCTGTGGAAGACAATGTCGAGATTTTAAGCTGGTTTGCCGATTATGTCCATGGCAAGGACCCGGAGAATTATCTGGTGTGTGAATGCTGGACAGATCAGAATACCTATGCGCAATATTACGCGAGCGGCGTGGACAGCATGTTTGATTTTACCTTCGCTGACAAGTCCGGAATCATTGCAAATGTGGTAAACGGCAAGGCATCCGCGGCATCCTATGCAAAGAATCTGGAAGCGGAGCAGGCTATGTATGCGCAATACAATCCGGATTACATCAATGCCCCTTTTTACACGAATCATGATATGGGGCGGAGCACAGGCTACTATGCCGGGGAAAACAGTGAGGCACAGACGAAGCTTGGCAATGCCCTGAATCTGTTGTCCGGCGGAAGTGTCTTCCTCTACTATGGGGAGGAACTGGGAATGAAGGGCTCCGGCAAGGATGAGAATAAGCGTGCTCCCATGTACTGGAGCAAGGATGACAAAGCGGAAGGCATGTGCAAGGGACCTGCGGATATGGAAGATTTTCAGATGAAATTCGACAGTCTGGAAGAACAGCAGGAGGATCCGGATTCCATTTACAATTATGTAAAACAGGTGATCCGTATCCGGAACCAGAATCCCGCGATTGCCAGAGGCAACACCACTTATCTGGAGCAGTATTCCGGGGAGCAATGCTTTGCCCTGACAAGAAGCTATGAAGACAGTACTTTATTACTGTTGGGCAATACTTCTGCGGAAGCTGTAACGGTGGACCTGTCCGGACTTACCGTTGGTAACACCGCAGCAGAGGATCTGGTACTGCTTGGAGAGCTTTATACCGGAGAGGAGAGCGCCAAACGCGAAGGAACTGCGGTCACACTTCCGGCATATTCCGTTTTGATACTGGGGGAAAAAGAGGAGCTGTAATGAGCAGTAATGAGACAAAACTGCATTGACAGTCCGGATTTCCTGTGCTACTGTAAGAATACGCAAATGCAATGAGGAAGAGAGTATTTATCATAGAAGTTTTACAGAGAACATTCCGTAAGGCTGAGAGGAATGGAACGGACAGATAGAGAAGATGGCTTCTGAGCGGCGCACCGAACGGATACCGGAACAGAATAGGAACGGTAGAAGCAAGGCTGCGACAGGATCCGCCTGTTACAGCGGATAGGGTTACGGACCCGAAGAGGTCTGTGCTGTGAGGTACAGATGAAGAGAAGTGGTAACACGAGATAACGCTCGTCTTCTTGAAGAACTTCATGTTCTTTCAGGAGACGGGCTTTTATTTTTAAGAAAAGGAGAATCAGATTTATGGAAAGCAAAGGAAAATATTATCTTACAACGGCCATTGCCTATACGTCCGCCAAGCCCCATATCGGTAATAACTACGAGATCGTACTGGCTGACAGCATTGCACGTTTCAAGAGAAAAGAAGGTTATGATGTTTTCTTCCAGACCGGTACCGATGAACACGGACAAAAGATTCAGGAAAAAGCAGAGGCAGCAGATATTTCACCGAAAGAATTTGTAGATCAGGTTTCCGGTGAGGTAAAGCGGATCTGGGATCTTGTGAATTCTTCTTATGATAACTTTGTCCGTACCACGGATGAGGATCATGAGAAGCAGGTACAGAAGATATTCAAACGTCTCTATGATCAGGGTGATATTTACAAGGGAGCCTATGAGGGAATGTACTGTACTCCCTGTGAGTCTTTCTGGACGGAGTCCCAGCTGGTAGACGGCAAGTGCCCGGACTGCGGCGGTGTGGTAAAGCCTGCGAAGGAGGAGGCTTACTTCTTCCGTATGAGCAAGTATGCGGACAGACTGATCAAGCACATTAATGAGCATCCCGAGTTCATTCAGCCCGTATCCCGCAAGAACGAGATGATGAACAACTTCCTGCTTCCCGGCTTACAGGATCTGTGCGTATCCCGTACTTCCTTCACCTGGGGTATCCCGGTGACTTTCGATCCCAAGCATGTTATCTATGTATGGCTGGATGCGCTGACCAACTACATCACCGGTATCGGCTACGATGCAGACGGCAACAGCACCGAGCAGTACAAGAAGCTGTGGCCCGCAGACCTGCACCTGATCGGTAAGGATATCATCCGGTTCCATACCATCTACTGGCCTATTTTCCTGATGGCACTGGGCGAGCCTCTGCCGAAGCAGGTATTCGGACATCCCTGGCTTCTCATGGGCGGCGGCAAGATGAGCAAATCCAAAGGAAATGTGGTCTATGCGGATGACCTCGTAGATTATTTCGGCGTGGATGCGGTACGCTACTATGTACTGCACGAAATGCCTTTTGAAAACGATGGCAACCTGACCTGGGAGCTGGTAGCAGAGCGTACCAATTCCGATCTGGCCAACACCCTGGGCAACCTGGTGAACCGAACCATCTCCATGAGCAACAAATACTTTGGCGGTGTGGTAGAGAATAAAAACGCTCAGCTGACCGAGAATGACGCGGCAGTGGATGCGGATCTGAAACAGACCGTGACCGGTACCTATGCAAAAGTTGTGGCAAAGATGGAAGAACTGCGTGTGGCAGATGCCCTGACCGAGATCTTCGGTATCTTCAAGCGCTGCAATAAATACATCGACGAGACAGAGCCCTGGGTACTGGCGAAGGACGAAGCCAAGGCAGACCGCCTGGCAACCGTGCTGTATAATCTGGTGGAAGGCATCATCATCGGAGCTTCCCTGTTAGAGCCCTATATGCCCGAGACAGCAGAGAGAATTGCAAAACAGCTGAACACCTCTCTGCGAGATTTTGACCAGCTGGAGCAGTTCGGTCTGTATGAGAGCGGCAGCAAAGTAACCGACCAGCCCGAAATCCTCTTCGCACGTCTGGATATGAAAGATGTAGCGAAAAAAGAGGCAGAGCTGGAAGAAGCCATGATCAAGGCAGCAGCGGAGCATGAAGCGGAAGAAGCAAATGCAGAAGCCGAAAAAGCAGAGCAGGAAGCCATTGATATCGAGCCCAAGGCAGAGATCGAATATGACGATTTCGCGAAAATGCAGTTCCAGGTAGGTGAGATCATCTCCTGTGAGGCAGTGCCTAAGTCCAAGAAACTTCTGTGCAGCCAGGTAAAGATCGGCAGTCAGGTACGTCAGATCGTCTCCGGCATTAAGGCGCATTACAGTCCCGAGGAAATGGTAGGCAAAAAGGTTATGGTACTGGTGAACCTGAAGCCCGCGAAACTGGCAGGAGTATTGTCTGAGGGCATGATCCTGTGTGCAGAAGATGCTGAAGGCAACCTCGCGTTGGTAACACCTGAGAAAAATATGCCGGCAGGAGCAGAGATCTGCTAAAACAGTTCGACCATGAACCGTGCGGATGTAATGGTTACTATTTTACAAAAAAAGCAATATAGGACTTAAAATTTTATATAAAATGATATATAATGAATAGGACGCAGAAGCATATGGCTGTAAATTGACATTTGTTTTATGCGTCCTATGATTTTCTGCAACCAAGGAGGTCTTATGATCAAGGAAGAATTCTACTTTGACTCCCGGGACGGTGAGAACCGTATCCATGCAGTGCGATATACACCCGATGACGGTAACGTAAGAGGCATCGTGCAAATCGTGCACGGAATGGCAGAATACGTGGAACGCTATGAAAATCTGGCAGAATTTCTGACGAAGAGAGGAATCCTTGTCACCGGTGAAGATCATCTGGGACATGGAAAATCTGTTTCAGAGGGTGGATCTTTCGGTTACTTTTGCGAGCAGGATCCTGCAACGGTAGTAGTCCGGGATGTACATCGTCTGAAGAAGATCACGGAAGAACAATATCCGCAGGTGCCTTATATTATTCTGGGACACAGCATGGGATCTTTTATCACAAGAGATTTCATTGCAAAATACGGGGACGAACTGGCCGGGGCAACCATCTGCGGAACAACGGGAATCTTCCGCGGGGCAGAAGAGACGGGAAAGAAATTAAAAGAAGCGATCGACGCAGGACATGGAGAAGAATCCGATCCGTCATATACCGGAGAACTGATGGGATGG
>OHDP01001327.1_pt1 | contig 10629 bp, 12 predicted proteins | sample 1567011 | NCBI WGS metagenome assembly OHDP01 (sample SAMEA3879532, study PRJEB24766) | human gut metagenome | biome: human-associated habitat; feature: feces | place: USA | collected 1985/1987
CGAAGGATCGGCCGCAGGTTTATCGGCGAACCGACGGTTCGACCAACGGATAAATTCCTCCGGAACGAGGATCGTATTCAGGCGGTTGGAAAAAGCCACGACACGCCCCTTGAGATTTCGGAACTGCCCCCGTCCCGAAAGATCCAGATCGAGGGTAATACCCCGCACGAGATCTTCGCTCACCTGCGGCAATCCGCGCGTCGAAGCGAATCCGGAATTATAAAGATTCAGATAATTGCGAGGCAGAACGATCGGCATGAACCTCCGTGAAGGGCTGCTCCGCAAGTTCGGCCAGCTCCGCCTGCGTGAAGGAGGTCTTTCCGATACCGGCCCCTTCGACCTCTTTGGTAAGAATGATGAAATCGTTGTCCAGGAACGAATCGGGCACCTGGAGCGCAGGCGTCACATCCCGGTAAAGCTGTACGGCCGTAAGCACGATCGCCACGCCGACCAGATTGGTCACCAGAAAGCCCGCCAACTGCAACACGCTGACGTGCTGACGGAGTAATTGCCAGATCAGTTTCATAACGAAAAGACTTTATCGTACTCGATCTCGAAACGCTTGCCTACCGAGGTGACGATGACCCCCGTGCCGTTCGTCCGCACCTCTTCCAGAAGAATTCCGGCCATGACCGCAGCATTCCGCTCGTCGAGGTGGCTCATCGGCTCGTCCAGCAACATGAAATCCGCCGGCTGACAAAGCATCCGAATGAAAGCCACGCGCTGCTGCTGCCCGAAGGAGAGTTTCGACACCGAAGTTTCCCGCTTCTCGGCAATACCCAGCGCCTCGAACAACCAGGCAATCTCCGCCTCGGAGCGGCGGCCCGTCAGGTTGTTCTTCAGACGCACATTATCCACGGCGCTCAACTCCGGAAAAAGACGCAGTCCCTGGAACATCATCGCAAGCGAACGGCAGCGCAGGCCGCTCCACTCCCCGACGCTCAACTCGCGAATATCCCGGTCATCGAAAAGAATCGTTCCCGAATAATCGCGCCGGTAGCCGTACAAATAGCCACAAAACGACGACTTTCCCGATCCCGAAGCCGCTTCGACCAGATATACACGTCCCTTGTCGAACGTTACATCCCTCCGCCAAATCTCCGACCCCACGGGCGGATTATCCGCAAAAACATCCGGCAGCACCTGCCGCAATCCGATTTTATCCATCGTCCAATCTCCTTCTTCATTCACCCCGCCGGGCAGGAAGGCGAACCCGCCCACGAGCCGGGAACATTACGACGACTGCGCGGCAGGCGAAATGCCAGCCGCGCAGAGTCGAATGATCGATCCTTTTTCTCCAACATGGGCAGCACGAAACTCGACCGCACTCGCCGTCCACGTCGAACGAAATATCAAAATATCGCCTCGCACAGCCGCCGCTATTCCGGGAAAAACCCGTTAATCCGCAAAACGACTGTCCGGACTCTTCCGACTTAAAACATAGTCGCCGCGAACATCTGGGCAAAGCCCTCGATGGTCTTGTAAAGAACCTCGGCGGCATTCTTATCCTTATCCGTCATATTCAGGACAAGCTCGCCCTGACGCTCCGTACGGCCGGTGATCTCCAGCGTATCGAACAACGAAAGCGCCATGAGCGATGCGGCTGCCGACTGATCGAGCCGGTTCTGTGCGATCAGGCTCTCGATCAGGCTGCGCACGGCCGGGAAATCGACAAACATCGTACCGTAAGAGCCTCGGAACAGTTTGCCGACCTCGGCCTCGTATGCAGAGGTCTGTGCTCCGGTCAGGAATACCAGGGCGTCGGAATCGGTCGTCGCATAGAACGTATTGTCGTTCAAACCGAAATAGATCGTCGTATTGGCATCCGGGCTCAACGCATACTGGCCGGGAGCCATCTCCTGCATCGGCACGGGAATCATCCCTTTGATCGTTTCCATGATCGCCGGATCCTTCAGCTCCGCGATCAGCGAAAGCTCCGGCATCCGGCCGTTGTCCGTCATCCCGTGGAACGACAAAGCGATGTCGCCGTCGATCGCCTCCATGATCGGCTTCACCTGCGGAGCCATGGCGAAGACCATCGAATACATCGGAATTTTCTGAAGCATTTCGTAAGTTCTGGTGCCGTCCATACTGCCCGCGAGCGTCGCTACATTCTCCGCAGGCAGCATCTTCAGAAAATCGCCGTCCATCTTACGCTGAGCCGCCACCATCTCCATATACTGTTTTTCGGCCTCCTTGTCGCTGAAGAGAATCCGCGCCTCGGCCACGATCTTACCCTTCTCGAAATCGACCGGCATCGCCATCGACATCTTGTTCAGGAACTCGAAACCCGACAATCCGGCCGTGCCGATCTGCTCTCCGGCTACCGCCATAACCGAACCGTAATCCATCACGAACTTCATATCGCTGGGACGCTCGATGGCCTGTGCCAGCTGCGAATTGCCCATCAGACTCTCTGTTTTCTTCTGGGCGAAGAGCTTCTTGGCGGCAGCTTTCGCCTGATCATTGTCAACGGGAGCGGTATAGACCAAAAGGGCCGTTTCGTCATAAGCGACGACAGGCATATCCGCGCCCTGCGTATTGGCAAGGAAGGTGATTCCATCCTCTTCGAACGAGGTGAAACCGCTCTTCTGCGAAAGCCAGCCCAGGAAACTATCGAGCTTCTTGCGATCACCCACCTTGAACAAACCGCCGACCGTAGGATTGCCTGTCTGCGACGCATTCTCCATCGTCACGAACATAAACACGTCGCTGCCCACATCCAGCCCCGTTTCCGAAGGATGCGCCAACAAAGAGAGGATGCGTCCGCGCTCCTCTTCGGGCGCATCGGCCAAAGCTTGCTCGGCCATCTTATAATAAACGCTTTGGGTAAAATCGCCGACCTGCGCTTTCCGGGACAGGGATTCGGGATTGATCGAAACGATCACGAAAGAGTCGGCCGGCAGCATCTCGCGGTAATCCTTACCGCCACACGATGCGAGCATCAGCGCCACGAGCGCTATGCAGAAGAAGTAGAGTTTTTTCATATCGGTATTTTTATAATTGTGTTATCAATCCATTAACAATCCGGGATAAACCTATTCTATTACCTTCACGCCGAGACGCAACCGGACCGAATCGAAATCCGCCTGCGGCAAATAGGCTGCAAAGCAATATCCGGGTTTATTTACGCCTTACCGGGGCATACCCCGTGTTTTGATATTACAAATATAAATAAAAAATCAATTCGACAACCGGGTATTCACACAATTATCGACCCCGAACAGATATTTTTCCATTTAACGGGCGCAAGCTGCCCGAACAGCGTCGAACAAACTCGAAACCCCGGACGAACAACGGGTACGAATACAGCGAAAGGCGCCCTGCATCGGCACCTTTCGCCTTCCCGCATCGAATCAAATGGATATTGGCACTTATCGGCAATATGCAGCATCCAACGTGCATTTGCAACAACGGCAGCCTGGCCGCCCGAGGTCTTATTGATTAACTAATGATAAAAATTCGGCATCATTGCACCGATTCGGCCGCTATTTCCCGCCGCCGATTTTTTTAGCGATCAAACGGTCCACCGAATAATTTCCGGGACCCGCGATATACATCAAGACGAAAATCGCCAGATAAACCAGTGCCAGCTCTTTCACCGCAAACGGATCTGCGCCGTGAATAACGAAAAATGCAATGCACATGGTAAAGATCATCGGGATCAATGCCAGCCGGTAAAACGCACCGACGATAAATCCCAGAGAACAGATCACTTCGCCGAAGATTGCCAGCGACAGCGAAGCACTGCTGCCGATCCCGAGCGGATCGGGGAACATCGTGGACATCGTATCGAAATTACTCTACTTGGCAATGCCATGCGAAAACAACAGTCCGCCGAAAATCATGCGGGATGCCAACAAAATGCCCGATGCCTTCGCAGAACAACTTTTCGCAGGAAATAAAAATCTCAATACAGTTCTCACAATCAGTCTTTTTTATAATTGAATAGATTATTACAAAGACAATGCCAAAAAATAATTCGGAATCCGCATTGTATCCGAAGATTCCCTTCGAAAAGAAAATTCAGAGAAGGTCATGACTATAACCGCCACGGCAAGCGACAGACAATCGCCTCTCCCGACAACGTTTCGACACACGAAACAGATCCGGGATAAAACCGCACCTCATACAAAGTTGCCAAGATAAAAAAGGAATCCCCGAAAACGAGGACTCCTTGTTATGGTGAATTGATTTCCTTTCCAGCTGAACGGCTATTCGAATACTCCCGTATAGCTTTGCGGAGTGATTGCCCGCAACTCCTGCTTCACACTCTCGGCCACGTCGAGCGATTCGATGAACTCGGCGATCGATTCCCGCGTAATGTGTGCGTTGGTGCGTGTAAGCGCCTTGAGCGCTTCGTAAGGCGAAGGATAACCCGCCCGGCGCAGCACGGTCTGGATACCTTCGGCCACGACCGCCCAGTTGTTTTCCAAATCGCAGTCGAGCGCCTCGCGGTTCAGGAGCAGCTTATTGAGCCCCTTGAGCAGCGACCGCAGGCCGATGAGCGAATGGGCCATCGGCACGCCGACGTTGCGCAACACGGTCGAATCGGTCAGATCGCGCTGCAAACGCGACAAGGGCAGCTTCGAGGCAAGATGTTCGTAAATCGCATTGGCGATACCGAAGTTCCCCTCGGCATTCTCGAAGTCGATCGGATTCACTTTATGAGGCATCGCGCTCGAACCCACCTCGCCGGCCTTGATCCGCTGCTTGAAATACTCCATCGAAATATACATCCACATATCGCGGCAGAGGTCGATCAGCACGGTGTCGATGCGTTTGAGGTTATCGAAAATCGCCGCCAGGTTGTCGTAATGCTCGATCTGGGTCGTATATTGCGAACGCTCCAGCCCCAGGCGGTCGTTCACAAATCCATTGGCAAAAGCCACCCAATCCACCGCAGGATAAGCTACGTGATGCGCGTTGAAATTGCCCGTCGCACCGCCGAACTTGGCAGGCACGGGCAGCGTGCGCAGTTGCGCCAACTGCTTCTCAAGCCGCTCGACGAAGACCAGCATCTCCTTACCCAAACGGGTGGGCGACGCAGGCTGGCCGTGCGTACGGGCCAACATCGGTACGTCGTGCCATTCGCGGGCCATCTCCCGAAGCCGGTCAAGCACCTCGGCCGCTGCGGGGAAGTAAACCTCCGCGAGCGCATCCTTGATAGTCAGCGGAATGGAGGTGTTGTTGATGTCCTGCGACGTGAGGCCGAAATGCACGAACTCCTTGTAGGCCGAAAGGCCGAGCGCCTCCATCTTCTCCTTCAGAATATATTCGATCGCCTTGACGTCGTGGTTGGTCGTGGCTTCGATCTCCTTGACACGCAGTGCATCCGCCTCCGAGAAATCGAGGTAGAGCGCCCGCAGCGCTTCGAATTTCGACTTTTCGACCCCGGACAGTTCCGGTAGCGGCAACTCGCACAGGGCGATGAAATATTCGACCTCGACCCGAATGCGGTAGCGAATCAGGGCATACTCCGAAAAATAATCGGCCAGTTTCTCCGTTTGATTTCGGTAGCGACCGTCCACGGGAGAAATGGCAGTAAGTTTGTTCAACAACATAATATTCCGATGCAGATTTGATTTTAGGCTTCAAAATTAGCACTTTTAATCGAGAAATCACACCGATTCTCCGGGAATGACCGATTTTTTCTACCTTTATAGAAGGCGGATATCGGTGTTTTCACTACCTTTCGGGAAGACCGGAAGACACTCGACATAAAAAATAAACCCGTTTATTTTATTCTGTCCTCGTTTTCACTACCTTTGCAACACCTTATATCAATGACACTGAATCAATGAATCTACTGATAGCAATCATCGACGGAATCGTCGGCTTCATCCGGCGCAATCCGCTTTTCTGTCTGCTGATCTTCCTGCTGGCGCTCTTTGCCCCTTCGGTATTGGGCGGTATCGCCATGTTCGTTCTCTATGCACTCCTGGGCCTGGTCGTGCTGGCCATTATCCTCCTTCTCTCCTTCCGCTGGAGAATTTACCGCATGCGGAAAGACTTAGAAGATCAATTCGGCGGTCAGGGCTTCGGTCCCGGAGGATCCGGCGGTCCTGCCGGCAATGCCCGCGAAGGCGAAATCCATATCCGCAAAACGAAAGGTGCCGGTGAAAAACGCGTCCGCAAGGACGTGGGCGACTACATCGAATTCGAAGAAGTCCCCGCAACAGAAACCGACAAAAACGACCCGGACAAGCAGTAAAAAACGTTATGCTGAAAATCTTCGAACTGATCGGCCGTTACTTTATCCTGATGGGCAAGGTCTTCTCCCGGCCGGAGAAGCGGGCGATCTACCGTCGTCGCATCATCTATGAAATGGAGTCGCTGGGATTGAACTCGATCGGCCTGACGGCGATCATCTCCGTTTTCATCGGTGCGGTCATCACGCTCCAGATGTCGATCAACCTCGAATCGCCGTTCATCCCCAAATACATCATCGGCTACGCCACGCGCGAGACGATGATCCTCGAGTTCTCCTCGACGGTCGTAGCCCTGATCCTGGCCGGCAAGGTAGGGTCGAGCATCGCCTCCGAAATCGGCACGATGCGCATTACCGAACAGATCGACGCGCTGGAGATCATGGGTGTCAATTCGGCTTCGTACCTCATCCTGCCGAAGATCGTCGCCGCGGTGGTCTTCTTCCCGTTCCTGACGATCCTCAGCATCGCCATCGGAATCATCGGCGGCTGGGCCATCGCCTACCTGACCGGCATCATGATCCCGGCCGACTATGTCGACGGACTGCTGATGGACTTCCGACCCTACTCGATCACCTACACACTTATCAAGATGGCCGTTTTCGCCTTCATCATCACCTCGATTTCGGCCTTCTACGGCTACTACGCCAAGGGCAACTCGCTCGAAGTGGGGGCCGCCTCGACCAAGGCGGTCGTGGCCAGCTCGATCGTCATCATGATCTTCAACTTGATTCTCACCCAAATCCTGCTTATATGATCAAGGCAGACCATATCTCGAAATCCTTCGACGGACGCGTCGTTCTCGACGACGTCAGCGTCGAATTCGACACCGGCACGACCAACCTGGTGATCGGCAAGAGCGGCTCGGGCAAGACGGTGCTGCTCAAATGTCTGGTGGGCCTGCACGAAGTCGATTCCGGCAGTATCTGGTACGACGACATCGACTTCACGGCCCTCGGATTCAAGGAGCGAAAGGCGATCCGCCGCGATATCGGCATGCTCTTCCAGGGCGGTGCGCTGCTCGACTCCTCGACCGTCGAGGAGAACGTCAAGCTTCCGCTCGACCTCTTCACCGAGCAAAGCGAAAAGGAGAAGATGGAACGGGTCAATTTCTGCCTCCAGCGCGTGCGGCTCAACGGAGCCAATCACCTCTACCCCGCAGAACTGTCGGGCGGTATGATCAAGCGTGCGGCCATCGCCCGGGCCATCGTGCTGAATCCCAAATACCTCTTCTGCGACGAACCCAACTCGGGCCTCGATCCCCAGACCTCGATCGTCATCGACAACCTGATCCACGAGATCACCCAGGAATACGGCATCACCACGATCATCAACACCCACGATATGAATTCGGTCATGGAGATCGGCGAGAAGATCGTCTATATCCACGAAGGACGCAAGTGGTGGGAAGGAACCAAAGAGGAAATTCTGCACGCCCGCAACAGAGAGCTGAACGATTTCGTCTTCGCTTCGGCCATGGCCAAACGAGCCAAACAGATGACTCCCGACGGAGAATAACGAACTGATACGCCTGACGATCGGAAGGCCGGAAAGTTTTCCGGCCTTCCGCCGTATTCTGGCGAAATATTTGCGAGTATATTTGTTTATAAAGGATAAAGTGTATAATTTTGTTCTTCCGAAAGGGAAAATCGACAACGAATATTTACCTAAAATAAAATACGTCATGTCAAAGATCAAAGTTGGTATCAACGGTTTCGGTCGCATCGGCCGGTTGGTATTCCGGGCTGCCTGCACCCACGCAGACACTATCGAAGTAGTAGGCATCAACGACCTCATTCCGGTCGATTATATGGCCTACATGCTCAAATACGACTCGGTACACGGTCGTTTCGACGGTACGGTCGAGGTAAAGGGTGACAAGCTGGTGGTTAACGGACACGAGATCCGCGTAACCGCAGAGAAAGATCCCGCGAACCTCAAGTGGAACGAAGTAGGCGCAGAATACATCGTTGAATCGACCGGTCTGTTCCTGACCCGCGAAAAGTCGGAGGCCCACCTGAAGGCCGGCGCCAAATACGTCGTTATGTCGGCCCCCTCGAAAGACGATACCCCGATGTTCGTATGCGGCGTGAACGCCGATACCTACGCAGGCCAGGATATCGTATCGAACGCATCGTGCACGACCAACTGCCTGGCTCCGCTGGCCAAGGTCATCAACGACAAGTTCGGCATCATCGAAGGTCTGATGACTACCGTACATGCGACTACCGCTACGCAGAAGACCGTAGATGGTCCTTCGATGAAGGACTGGCGCGGCGGCCGTGCGTCGATCGGCAACATCATCCCCTCTTCGACGGGTGCAGCCAAGGCCGTAGGCAAGGTAATCCCCGCGCTGGCAGGCAAACTGACCGGTATGTCGTTCCGCGTTCCGACGCCGCCGTTAAACACGCTTCGGAAAACGAACTCAAGGGTATCCTGGGTTACACCGAGGACGACGTGGTTTCGACCGATTTCACGAGCGACCCCCGTACGTCGATCTTCGATGCCAAGGCCGGTATCGCCCTGAACGATCGCTTTATGAAACTCGTTTCGTGGTACGACAACGAATGGGGCTATTCGAACAAGATCATTATGCTGATCGGTAAGATGGCCGCATACAACAACAAATAATCCCTCGTTACACGGATAAAAAGAGGTTCTCCAAAATTTTGGAGAACCTCTTTTATTACGATCGCAACAGGTTCAGAACGGAGATCGGAAAATTGGGGCCATAGACGCATCGGCCTACGGCCGCAGGCCCGCATCACGGCCGCGACACCTTGAGCTCGATCGACGCCCCTCCCCACTGGTTGATGGAATACTCCTTATCGAGCACGGTCCGGTCGCCATAGCGAATCCGCACCTGCAACGGGAACGGAGGATGTCCCCCGATTTCGTTGTCGCGGGGCAGCGTATGAGGGATCACATAAATATAGAGCACGATACGCTCGCACGGAACGGTTTCGAGCGTAAGACTGCGATGCAGGTCCAACCCCTCCGACGGTGCCTCCAGATTGCTCCCCATCTCAGCCACCCGGCTCTCGGCCGAGGCAAAGCCGATCCGGTTACCCGAGGCATCGAACGCCCCGCACATCAGCGCGGCATTGTAACGCCACCACTGGTCGAAGCCACTCCGGATTTCGACCGTAAATTTTTCAACGGATTTCATCACAGGACAAATATAACTTTTTTATCGCTATGTCCCACACATCCGGGCAACAATCTCTCCCGGATACACCGCCGGCAGACGGCACTCGGAATCATTCCGGCACACGTCCCTGCGGGGAGAGTCGCTAAAACCGGCGAAACCTTTGGTACTTTTCCGTTTTTTTCATAACTTTGCAGACTGGAAGTATCGAAATGAACGCCGCACGAAAATATTCCATCGCCTGGAAAGGCCTCTCGGAGGGAGAACATACGTTCGACTTCGAAGCGGGCAACGACCTGCTCCGGCTTTTCGAAAACACCGAAATCAAAGGCGGGCACTGCGACGTGAAGGTGAATCTTTTACGGGCGGCACGTCAGCTTCGCCTCGAGATTTCGATCCGGGGCAGCGTAGTGGTGGAGTGCGATCGCTGTCTGGGCGATTGTTCCGTTCCGATCGATTACGAAGGAGAATTGCTGGTGAAATTCTCCGACGAAGTCCGCGAATACGACGGAGATACCTTGTGGCTCTCACCCTCGGAAGATTTCGTGGATCTGACGCAATATATTTACGAAAGCATCGTCCTTTCTCTGCCCTATCAGCGGGTGCACCCCGACGGGGAGTGCGATCCGGATATGTTGGGACGCTTCCGCATCGTTTCCGAGCAGGAGTTCGAAACGATCGAGAACGAAACGCAACAGCGGGAAAGAGAGGGCTCGGGCTCCGGACAATGGACCGAACAACTGTCCGCCATCAAACAACAGATGGAGCAGGAAGAAAAAGACAAGAAACATTAAACTAATAATTGATAATACAAAATGGCACATCCTAAACACAAAATCTCGTCAACCCGCCGCGACAAGCGTAGAACTCACTACAAAGCAGTCGTTCCCACGGTCGTAACCTGCTCGAACTGCGGCGCATCGGTACTCTACCACCGGGTATGCCCCGAATGCGGCTTCTATCGCGGCAAGCTGGCTATCGAGAAGAAAGCGGCGGAATAATCTCCGCCGCCGGGTCCCTTTCGGATTTTCAGCCGAAAGAGCGTAATCTATTTTACTAACCAAATCTCAGATTATGTTAAAGATTGGTGTAGATGCCATGGGAGGCGATTTCGCCCCGGAGGCAGCAGTCAAAGGCGCCGTAATGGCCGTCGATGCAATCGGCGACGAATGCCGGATCGTACTCTTCGGCGACGAGGATCGGATTCGGGCAGTCCTGAAAGCGGAAAACTGTGCGGCGGACCGGTTCGATATCGTACATAACCTTAGAGAT
>OHDP01001329.1_pt1 | contig 10601 bp, 5 predicted proteins | sample 1567011 | NCBI WGS metagenome assembly OHDP01 (sample SAMEA3879532, study PRJEB24766) | human gut metagenome | biome: human-associated habitat; feature: feces | place: USA | collected 1985/1987
CATACTCAGTTCAACTGGCTTCTGAAAGACCTCGAAGTTTTCAATTGTGAATTTTAGGAGCATTTTCATCACCTCATCGTAATGATAACACACAAAAATTTTTTATGCAATATATATGCACAAAAAATTAAAATATTCTTATCAACCACACTGCCCATGGAATTGACCCTAAAAAGGGGCATGGTTTCGCACCATTACATGGGGAAAGGGACACTAAATTTCATTATACAAATATTATTCCACCAACCAGTAAAATTACACACTACCAAAACGCTATACTATAAACCTATGTTCAACTATGCGAATTATCCTTTCGCACATTGCGGTAGGTCGTTTTCTTCTCCATAGGCTTTGCTCTGTGCGTACATTTGGCAACGTATTCCTGGAGACTGGCGCTGGTAAAGAAAACGCAGCCATTGGGAACATACTGCACATAGGCGATGAGACCGTTGTTCCTTGCCGCATCCAGAGTTGTGATGCTGATTCCCAGCAGTTCGGCGGCTTCCTTCCGGGTAAACAATTTTTCCATTGCGGATCACATTCCTTTCGACGTATTTTGGCGGATGGCAAGGCTGACGCACAGCGCTCTGGTCACATCCTGCATTTTTTCTTCGGGAAGTTTGCCGATATAGTAACCGATGCGGCGCTTATCCAGGGTGCGCAGCTGTTCCAGTGCCGGGTTCAGCCGGAAATCCGGCACCACATACCGGAACTGCGGCTTTGCCAATTCCTGCCGCAGCTCCGCAAACTCCGTGAGCACTTTGGTGGTGGAGGACACCAGATACAACTCCGGCCAACGCTGTTGCAGATAGTCCGCCAGCAAATCAGAATGGACGATCACACCGTTTGGCACACTGCCGCTTTTTGCAAACTGTTCACACAGGGCGTTGCACTGCGGGTCAGCAAGGTGCTCAGCCCGCAGCAGGGAGTTACTGAAGGTCAGCCGCCCGGAGATGCCGTATTCCCGCAGCAGCGCCAGCACCTCGCGCGCAGCTGCCCCGCCGCAGGAGATGCGTCCCCCGCCCCAGATACAGCCCGCCGGTGCGCCGTAGATGGAGCCAATGGTGCACCAGTCGTAAAAATATTTCCGGTGCTCCCGGTACAGCGGCAAAAAACGGCGGTACAGCTCGTAAAACTCGAACAGGCCGGGCAGATGATAACAGGCAGCTGCGGGCTTTTCCATAGCGGTTCCTTTCCTGCAAAAAGGGAGCTGCTGCGTAAAAATGCCGTGCAGCGGCTCCCCTGTTTTATCGTATTTGCTTTTGTTACACGGTAGCGCCGACCTGAGGGGCACCCCCGGCAAGCTGCTCTGCCGTAAGCGGCTGGGCTTCTGCGGGGGCGTTCAGGCGCTCCTTTGCCACCGCCAGCATCAGCTTGATGCGGTTTTCCTGATTGACCCGGGTGGCGCTGGGGTCGTAGTCGATGGGGGTGATGTTGGCGCTGGGGTACAGCGCACGGATCTTGTTCACCATGCCCTTGCCCACGATATGGTTGGGCAGGCAGCCGAAGGGCTGGGCACAGACGATGTTGCCGTAGCCGCCCTGCACCAGCTCGATCATCTCGGCGGTCAGCAGCCAGCCCTCGCCCATCTTGGCCCCCAGCGAAATGATGCCGTGGGGCTTTTCCACCAGCTCCTTGAAGGGGCCGGGGGCATAGAACCCGGCATCGGCTGTGGCCTTGAGCATGGCACGCTCCACGCTGTCCAGCCAGTTGAGCAATTGATCCGTGCCCATCTTGACGGCCAGCTTGCCGCCGTAGAGGACATGATCCTCGCCCATATTGAAGATGCAGTACTGCACAAAGCCCATCAGGCCCGGGAAGTTCACCTCACAGTCCTGGCTCTCCAGGAACTTCTGCAGGTCGTTGTTGCCCAAGGGGCTGTATTTAACGTAAATCTCGCCGACCACGCCCACCTTGACCTTGGGCACCCGGGTCACGGGGATGGCCGCAAAATCCTTTGCAATGAGCGGGAAGGTGTGCTTCATTTCCCGGGCAGTAAAGCCCTTGCCGGCCAGCAGAACGCGGCCCAGACGCTCGACCCACAGATCGACCATCCGGTCAGCGGCACCCTTTTCGTTCTCGTAGGGGGCCACCTGATTGCGCAGGGCACAGAGCATATCGCCGTAGAAAATGCAGGCCAGCGCGCGGCGGGCCAGCGGCAGGGTCATCTGGAAGCCGCTGTCTTTTTCCAGACCGGAGAAGTTCAGGCTGGCAACGGGGATCTGGGGATAGCCCGCCTTGACCAGAGCCTTGCGGAGCAGGTGGATGTAGTTGGAGGCACGGCAGCCGCCGCCGGTCTGGGTGATGAGCAGGGCCGTATGATCCAGGTCATACTTGCCGCTGTTCAGGGCATCCAGAAACTGGCCGATGACCAGCAGGGCCGGATAGCAGGTGTCGTTGTGGACGTATTTCAGGCCAAGCTGTGCCACGGCGCTGCCGCAGTTGCCCAGGATCTCGCACTTGTAGCCGTCGTAGCGCAGGGCGTATTCCAGCAGCCGGAACTGGGTAATGGCCATGTTGGGGATGAGGATGGTGTGGGTCTGCTTCATCTCCGGGGTAAATTTGGGATAATTGTATTCCATAGGTTCCTCCTATGTATCAGGCTTCTGCCTTGGGGGCGGCCTTTTCCTCTGCCGCCTCGTCGCGCTCCTCCAGAGCGGCGAACAGGCTGCGCAGACGAATGTTGACCGCACCCAGATTGGTGATCTCATCGATCTTGAGCTGGGTGTAGAGCTTGCTGCCTGCCTGCAGGATCTCGCGGGTCTCATCGGTGGTAATGGCATCCACGCCGCAGCCAAAGGAGACCAGCTGCACCAGATCCATATCCTTCTGGGTGGTGCAGTACTTGGCCGCCGCATACAGGCGGCTGTGATAGGTCCACTGGTTCAGCACACTGGTGGGGAACTTTTCCACCCGGTTGGAGATGCTGTCCTCGGTGACAACAGCCGCGCCGTGGCGGGTGATGAGGTGGTCGATGCCATGGTTGATCTCAGGGTCAACGTGGTAGGGGCGGCCAGCCAGCACGATGATGCGCTTGCCCTGACGGCGTGCCTCATCAATGATCTCGCTGCCCTTGACCCGGATCTGGGCCATGTGGGCCTCGTGCTCGGCGTAGGCAGCATCGGCAGCGGCCTGCACTTCCTTTTCGGAAATGCCGCCGAAGTATTTGGGCAGGACTTCCTTTACCATCTTGCGGACAAAGTCCTTGGGGCGGTGGATGCCCACATAGTCATAGATAAACTTCTGGCCCTCCAGCTCGGGGCAGTTGCCTGCCAGAACTTCAGGGTAATAGGCCACCACAGGGCAGTTATAGTGGTTGTCGCCCAGTCCTTCGTCAAAGTTGTAGGTCAGGCAGGGGTAGAAGATGGCATCCAGGTGCATCTGACTCAGGGCCTTGATGTGGCCGTGGCTCAGCTTGGCCGGGAAGCAGGCGGTATCGCTGGGGATGGTGGCCTGACCGGCCAGATACAGCCCCCGGCTGGACACCGGGCTGGTGTGCACGGCAAAGCCCAGTCTGGTCCAGAAGGTGTACCAGAAGGGCAGCAGCTCGTACATATTCAGGCAGAGCGGAATGCCAATGGAGCCGCGCTTGCCGGGCACAGGCTTGTAACCGGCCAGCAGCTGCTGCTTGTAGGCGTACAGATTCAGGCTGTCGTCCTCGCTCTTGCCGGTCACGGGCTTATCGCAGCGGTTGCCGGAGATGAACTTGCGGCCATCGGCAAAGGTGTTGATGGTGAGCTGGCAGTGGTTGCCGCAGCCGCCGCACTTGACGCTGACTACTTTCTGGTCGAAGGCTTCCAACTCGGCCAGATTCATCATCTTGGAAGTTTCCTGATGGTTCTTATGGCTCTGGCGCAGGCCGAACAGGGCTGCGCCGTAGGCCCCCATCAGGCCCGCGATGTCGGGGCGGATGACCTCCACGCCCATCTCTTTTTCAAAGGCGCGGAGAACAGCTTCATTGTAGAAAGTACCGCCCTGCACCACGATCCTGCGGCCCAGCTCCTCGGGGCTGGATGCGCGGATGACCTTGTACAGCGCGTTCTTGACCACACTGATGGACAGACCGGCGGAAATATTCTCGATGGAAGCGCCGTCCTTCTGGGCCTGCTTGACCGAGCTGTTCATAAACACGGTGCAGCGGCTGCCCAGATCCACGGGGCGGTCTGCGAACAGGCCGAGAGCGGCGAACTTCTTGACATCATAGCCCAATGCCTGAGCAAAGGTCTGCAAAAAGCTGCCGCAGCCGGAGGAGCAGGCCTCGTTCAGGAAGATGTTGCTGATGGCACCATCCTCGATCTTGAAGCACTTCATGTCCTGACCGCCGATATCGATGATGAAATCCACATCGGGCATAAAGTATTTGGCGGCGGTAAAGTGAGCCACCGTTTCCACCAGACCATAATCACAGCGGAAGGCGTTCTTGACCAGTTCCTCGCCGTAGCCAGTGGTGGTCACGCTGGCCACCTGCAGGCCGGGGTGCTCCCGGTAGATCTTGATCAGCTGTTCCCGGATCAGGGGCAGCGGGTTGCCAAGGTTGGGCTGGTAATTGGTGTACAGGATCTGGCTCTTCTCGTCCACCACCACCAGCTTGACGGTGGTGGAGCCGGAGTCGATGCCGATATGCACCGGGCCGCACTGGGCGCTGAAAGGCACATGAGGCACTCTGTGGGACATGTGCCGGGCATGGAATTCCTCGTACTCCTGCTTGTTGGCAAAGAGCGGAGGCTCACTGGCATAAGTAGCGGTGGCGGCGTACTGGTCCAGCGCGTCGGCCACTGCGGAGAGGTCGAACTCCTTGTCCGCATAGAGGGCGGCACCCAGTGCCACATAGAGCAGGCTGTTCTCGGGGCAGGTTCCGGTGACCCCCAGCGCCTCATCAAAGCTTTTGCGCAGCACGCTGCTGAAGGTCAGCGGCCCGCCCAGATACAGGATATTGCCCCTGATGGGGCGGCCCTGTGCCAGACCGGCAATGGTCTGGTTGACCACCGCCTTGTAGATGCTGGCGGCGATATCCTCCGTGCGCGCGCCCTGATTGATGAGGGGCTGCACGTCACTTTTGGCAAACACGCCGCAGCGGGACGCGATGGTATAGGTGCGCTCGGCCTTTTCCGCGGCCTTGTTCATCTCATCGGCACTCATCTTCAGCAGGGTTGCCATCTGGTCAATAAAGGCACCGGTGCCGCCGGCACAGCTGCCGTTCATGCGGACCTCGGTGCCGTTGGTCAAGAACAGGATCTTTGCATCCTCGCCGCCCAGCTCGATCACACAGTCGGTGGCGGGCACAAACCGCTTGACTGCCACACGGGTGGAGAACACCTCCTGCACAAAGGGCACGCCGCAGCTGTCGGCCAGGCCCATACCAGCAGAACCGGAGATGCTCAGCAGAGCCTTGTTTCCGTGCAGGTGCTCTGCATCGATGCGGCGCAGCAGCTCCTGCGCCTTTTCCAGAATATGGCTGTAATGACGCTCGTATGTTGAATAAATCAGCGCATCATGTTCGTCCAGCACCGCGCACTTGATGGTGGTGCTTCCGATGTCAAGACCTACTCTCACTTGCTTTTCCTCCTGAGGAACAATATAAAAATACAGTTGTATTATACTCAAAAATCGGGATACAATCAATCCAGTCACCATATTTTACACGCAAAAAATAGTATTTTCCGCTCAAAAAGTTAAACATTTTGTTAAATTCACGAATACAGCCCCCCTGTTTTTCTGCATTCCGGTTAAGATTCTTTACTCGGAGTGATTTTTACACAAAAACGCCCTGCCCCGGAAAAGCCCGGAGCAGGGCGCTGAATATCGTATCATTCCATTTTATCGGACAACAGGGCAAGCTCCCGCAGGATCTGCCAGCGCAGGCCGTCGGCAGTGGTGAGTGCCGGATGGATGGTGTGCAGTTCCACGCTGCCCTCAATGGGAAACATCGTTCCGGCCAGCGGGATGCGCACCTCCGCCCGGGTGCCGCTTCCGGCATCGCGCGGCGTGAGGGAAAGCACCCACCCCATGTGGGCGCAGTAGCGGCGGCAGAGCAGCAGCCCTGCCTGCACACCGCCCAGGAAGCGGCGGCGGTTCTCCATCCAGTTTTCACCGGTGGGCAGGCCGCAGCCGTCGTCCTCCACGATCAGGTACAGATCCTCGTCGTCCCGGGTGAGCCGGATCTTGATCTGCCCGCCGGGGCTTACGGCCCGCAGGGCGTTGGAAAGCAGATGGAACAGCAGCTGCTCGGCCTCCTGGGCATCCGCCTTGACATAGCAGCGCCGGAACGGGCTGTGATCCACGGTCAGTCGGATGCCCAGCTGCTTCTCAATCTCCGGGGCTATCTGGGCGGCCTCCATCAGGATCCAGCACAGGTCTACCGGCTTCATGGACGGCTTATCGTTCATCTCCACTTCCAGCAGACCCATCATTTCCCGCAGGGTGCGCTCCAGGCGGATGCTCTCCTGCCCCATATCCTCCAGCGCCTGCCGGGTCCTTTCGTCTCCAGTCCGGGCCAGATGCATCTGCAGGTATTCCCGGTTCTGGTCCATGATGCGCAGGGAGTGCAGCAGCACGCTCTCAAATTGTTTGCGGGGGAAATCCCCCATCCCGCTCTCTTTTGCCATTCCGTTCTCTCTCTTTTTTCTCATCGTCCGGCCTTCCGTCCCTGCGTTCCGCTGTCGATCAATTTCTGGCGGCCCGCATAGATCAGCTTGCCCAGGGTAACGCTATGCCCCATCAGGCCGTAATCCTGCTTGAATTTCTGCCAGGCTTCGGTGTTGTATTTTTCCACCCCGTCGATCAGGCGGCGCATCCCGCAGTCCACAGCGGCCACTGTGGTGTGGTGTTCCTCGGCCACAGTCTGCAGGATCTCCTTGCGCACGGCCAGCTTCCGCTCTGTGCCGCATACGACCTGCAGCGCGGTGGTCAGATATTCACAGTTCACATCCGGCTGCTGGATGCCCCACTCCGCATAAAGCTGCTTGCAGAACGGCAGCACCCAGAAGATGCCGATGTCCGTGGAGCTGCGCAGATCCAGCAGCAGATCCAGCAGGCTGCTGCGCTCCGGCAGGTACTGCCTGCCGTCCGGCCGCAGGAACGATGCCGTGGCATCGCTGTACCAGTCATCCCCCTGCAACAGCAGCAGCGGGCGGTTATGCAGGCTGTTGAGCCGCTTGAGGAACTCATACCCATCCATATCCTCCAGCTGGCTCGAAAGCACCACGATATCCACACTGCGCTGCTGGCGCAGCTCCCGCAGCAGCTCCTCGCCGCTGTGGAAGCAGACACAGCAGATCGCAGGATTCTGCTCCTCCAGATAATTTTTCCGGACGCGGATCTCCCGCTCGTCGTAGCTCAAAAGCGCGACATGCAGCTTTGAAACGAGTCGTTCCGTCAATCCAACCTTCCCCTTTGCCTTAAATTTGCCGCACTTTTCTTCCGTGCGTACTGTACGATACTATTTTATAAGGCCCTGCGGAAAGATTCAATCCCCGAAAAAACGTCACTATGCGTCGAACCGTGCAGGAATGGCGGCTATTTGCGTCTTGATTTCTGGTAATTTACGTCATAAAGTGTCGATTTTTGTTTCTTTTACCTTCTCCAGCATAACACCATCTTTCCAGAAAAGCAACGGTTTGTTCACATTCATCTGATACCATATCTACGTTATTTTGTTTTTTGTCCGGCATTTTCCACACGCCGCCGGGCACGCACAAGAAAGGCCTGCCTATGCTTCAACTGAAAAAGATCCGCAAGGAATACAAAACCGGTGACCTTGTACAGACCGCACTGAATGATGTCAGCCTGAACCTGCGCGACAGCGAATTCGTCGCCATCCTGGGCCCCTCCGGCTCCGGTAAGACCACCCTGCTGAACATCATCGGCGGCCTGGATCGGTACGACAGCGGTGACCTTGTCATCAACGGGATCTCCACCAAAAAGTACACCGACCGCGATTGGGACTCCTACCGCAACCACACCATCGGCTTTGTGTTCCAGAGCTACAACCTGATCCCCCATCAGACCGTTCTGGCCAACGTGGAGCTGGCCCTGACCATTTCCGGCATCTCAGGCGCAGAGCGCAAGCGCCGCGCCACCGAGGCGCTGCAGAAGGTGGGGCTGGGCAATCAGCTGCACAAGCACCCCAGCGAGATGTCCGGCGGCCAGATGCAGCGCGTTGCCATTGCCCGTGCGCTGGTCAACAACCCGGATATCCTGCTGGCGGACGAGCCCACCGGAGCGCTGGACAGCGAGACCAGCATCCAGGTCATGGAGCTGCTCAAGGAGGTGGCAAAGGACCGGCTGGTGGTCATGGTCACCCACAACCCGGAGCTGGCCCAGCAGTACGCCACCCGCATCGTAAACCTGAAGGATGGTGTCATCCGCTCCGACACCGCCCCCTACAAACCTGACACCGCTCAGCTTGCCCCTGCCGTTCACAAGAACATGGGCCATTCCTCCATGTCGTGGTGGACCTCGCTGACCCTGAGCTTCAACAACCTCTGGACCAAAAAGACCCGCACCCTGCTCACGGCCTTTGCAGGCTCTATCGGCATCATCGGCATTGCGCTGATCATTTCCCTGTCCACCGGTGTCAACCAGTATATCGCTGATATGGAGCGGGACACCCTTTCCGAGTACCCGGTGCAGATCCTGCGCAGCGGCATGGATCTGACCAGCCTGCTGTCCGCCGACCTGCCCGGCCAGACCGCCGCCCCCGACCTCGGCGAAGGGATGGTGCCGGTGCGCCAGCTCGTGACCCAGATGGTTTCCGGCATCACCTCCAACGACCTGAAGAGCCTGAAAACCTACCTTGAGAGCGATGCCTGCAGCATCGGGGAGAGCGTTTCCTCGGTGGAGTATTCCTATAATGTCCAGCCTCAGATCTACCGCCAGGACCCGGACGGCAGCATCCGGCAGGTGAACCCGGATTCCTCCCTTTCCGCTCTGGGCATCAGTTCCACCAGCTCGACCAACAACATGATGGCCAGCATGATGAACACCAGCGTGTTCTACCAGCTGCCCGCCAGCGATGCCCTGTATCATTCCCAGTACGAGGTCAAGGCAGGCCGCTGGCCCGAAAACTACAACGAGTGCGTTGCCGTGCTGGGTGCGGATGGTTCCATCACCGATTATGCCCTCTACGCGCTGGGCCTGCGGGACAACGCCGAGCTGGACAAGATGATCCAGCAGTTCGCCCAGAACCAGAATGTGGATGTGCCCGAAGATTTCAAGACCTACCGGTACAGCGATTTTCTGGGCCGCACCTTCAAGCTGGTCAACGCGGCCGACCGCTACCAGTACGACGATGCCCACAGCACCTGGGTGGATAAATCGGACGACAAGGCCTTCCTGCAGGAGCTTGTGGCCAACAGCGAGACCATGACCATCGTGGGCGTGGTGCAGCCCAGGGAGAACGCCTCCGCCGCCATGCTTTCTTCCGGCATCGCCTATCCCGCCTCCCTGACCCGGCACGTCATGGACACCGCCGCCCAGAGCAGGCTGGTGCAGGACCAGCTTGCCGACCCGCAGACCAATGTGCTGAACGGTGAGCCCTTCGGCACCGAACAGACCGCTGCCATGGACATGGCTTCCCTCTTCTCCATTGACACCGACCAGCTCGAGAGTGCCTTCCAGTTCGACCCCAGCAAGCTGGATCTTGACCTGAGCGGCGCGTTCGACCTGAGTGATGGTTCCGTAGATTTTTCCTCCCTCATTGACCCGGACAGCTTCCAATTTGATCTGGCCGAAACGCCCGACATCGACATGAGCGCCCTGACGGACGTGTTCGCCAACATGGACATTTCCATCCCCGCCGACAAGATGCAGCAGCTGGCCCAGAAGGTGATGACCGGCTACAAGGATTACATCATCGGCAACGGCATTCTGGGGCTGGACAAGATCGGTTTTGACCAGTATCTTGCCAGTGACCAGTTCCAGCAGCTGATGAAGGATTCCATGGGCACCCTCATCGATACCGCTGCCCTGCAGGAGCAGTTTACTGCCGCCATGCAGCAGGTCATGGGCAGCGTGATGGCAAACTTCTCGGAACAGATCGCCGCCGAATTGCAGACCCAGCTGGGCGCTGCCATGGAGCAGGCCATGGGCCAGATCAGCACGAATCTGCAGAGCCAGATGACCGAGCGCTTCTCCTCTCTGGGCAGCCAGATGGAAAGCGCGCTGAAGATCGACGCAGATGCGTTCCGGAATGCCATCCGGTTCAACATGACCGAGGACGATCTGGCGGAGCTGATGAAGTCGAACATGATGTCCACCAGCGCCACCTATGAAAGCAACCTGCAGTCCCTTGGCTATGCCGGCGAAGACGACCCCAGCCAGATCAGCATCTATCCGCTGGACTTCGAGCAGAAGGCTGAGGTCCTCAACGTGCTGGACAGCTACAATGCCGCCATGCGTGAGCAGGGCGCAGAAGACAAGGTGATCCAGTACACTGATGTGGTGGGCACCCTGATGACCTCCGTGACCAGGATCATCAACATGATCTCCAACATGCTGGTGGCCTTTGTCTCCATCTCGCTGGTGGTCTCCTCCATTATGATCGGCATCATCACCTATATCAGCGTGCTGGAGCGCCGCAAGGAGATCGGCATCCTGCGTGC
>OHDP01001330.1_pt1 | contig 10598 bp, 8 predicted proteins | sample 1567011 | NCBI WGS metagenome assembly OHDP01 (sample SAMEA3879532, study PRJEB24766) | human gut metagenome | biome: human-associated habitat; feature: feces | place: USA | collected 1985/1987
TAAAATGAACTCGTTCATTTTTTATGCTGAGGTGCAGCCTATCTTCGCTTTTTTAAGCAAAGATAGTGCAAACCGGACAAACTTACTGAAAAATAGCTGATTTTTGCATACACCAACGAAGAAAGGAGGAGATGGGAGAGCCGCCGGAACGGTATTTAGAAATTCGTATTGAACGTGTTAATTTGCATTAAAAGCATGACGATGAAACGATAAATTGATAGTTTTGTCGCAATTATAATTTAAGTATCATTCTATAAATCAATGCGATTATGAAAAACAAAGTAAGAAAAATTCTGATGATTTTATCATGTCTCATCAGCTTGTCTTTTACATTATCTGCACAGAATCCTTATCTGCCGCTTTGGGAATTTATTCCTGATGGTGAGCCCTATGTGTTTGAGGATCCTGACTGTCCCGGCAAGTACCGTGTCTATATTTATGGTTCGCACGACAATCTCAAGTGGATGTATTGCGGACGTGACCAAGTGGTGTGGTCGGCACCCATAGAGGACCTGACCCGTTGGAGATATGACGGCGTGATATTTAAAGTCAATGAGTCGCCCGAGCTGTATAAACTGAATGCTGATGGAACCGACGACGTGCTTTTTGCCCCTGACGTGACAGTAACTACCGATACCGATGGTAAGAAAACTTATTACCTCTTTCCGAATAATCAAGGTAGTGGACGCAATTCCATGATTGCCAAAAGCGACCGTCCCGATGGTCCGTTTACAGTATGCAATTGGAACAAGGAACGTCCTCGCGAGACTTTCGGTTGTTTGGGATTCGACCCCGCAGTGTTTGTCGATGATGATGGACGTGTGTATGGTTATTGGGGATTTGGCATTTCGCATGGCGCGGAGTTGGACCCTGCTACCATGTGCACGGTAAAGCCGGGTACCGAAGTGGTGGAGAACATGATTTCAGGCTATCGGCAGGAAGGTATATTCCGCTTCTTTGAGGCATCCTCCATCCGCAAGATTGAGGATAAGTATGTGTTTATCTATAGCCGTACTACCGCTGAGGGTGAAGATGGCTTGCCGAACGCCAGCAACTATACGCTGGCATACGCTTATAGCGAGCATCCTCTGGGTCCCTGGACCTATGGCGGAACAATCATCGATGCCCGTGCGCGCGAGTATGATGAAAAAGGCAATGTGATAGCTTCGGCCATGCCCGGTGGAAATACGCATGGCAGTATCTGCAAGATAGGAGGGCAATGGTACGTGTTCTATCATCGCCAGATAGGTACTGATTGCTATGCACGCCAGGCTATGGTGTCGGCCATTGATGTAAAGGTGGAAAAAGGAAAAGGTGGGAAAGTCGTGATTTCGCGCGGGGAATTCAACTCTGAGGGTTTCCTTCTTGAAGGGCTCAATCCTATGCAGCGCATCTCGGCCGGGTTGGCTTGTTGGCACACCAATCCCGGAGGTATCAAAGAGGTCTATCCCCATTATGTCTACACGGGGTCTTACATCCGGCCTGTGTACCGGGATAATAATCCCTATGCCGGCGATAACAACCACAAAATCCCGTTCGCTCCGGTGGTGAATAATACAAGTGGGTCGATTGTAGGATATAAATACTTGAATATGAATGCCGTTCCGCGAGATAAGTCTTTGCAGATGCAGTTAAGGTTGAAGGCTGAAGATACCGACGGACGCATCCGCATCATGCTGGGTAGCCCTTGGACAACAAAAGGCGGTGTAGAGATAGGACTTGTGGATGTGAAGGCTGGCAGCACTTGCAGAGAGTTCTATGCTCCGCTCTCTATTCCGGCAAAGCTGCATAAGGGAAAGCAGCCGCTCTTCTTTGTCTTCGAATCAGAAACCGAAGGCCAGTCCATCTGTGAGTTTTATGATTTCCTCATGTTGGCACGCCCATAAGTCTTTATACTTATGGAGGCGGATACTTATCTTGTGAGACCTTCTAAATAGAGCTATTGTATTAGTTCACAGTACTGAACACTTTGTTACACCCCGTCGGAACAGATTGTTTCTCTTGTATGAAACGACTTGTTTCGACGGGATAAAACGATTTGTTCCGTTATAGGAAACACTTTGTTTCCTTATAGAGAACACTCTGTTCCATTATAGGAAACAAACCGTTTCCATAGTCGGAAATGAAATGGGGCATATGCTTCATTGATACCGCTATTACTTTTCCTCCTCGAATATTCGGTTGAAAACTTGCCGCAGCTGTCCTTCGTCTGCGATAATGGCTTGGAGCTTCTTCAGCTGTTCCGCATTCTTGCCCTCGGGAAACCAGAGCTTCAGATAACCGCCGGGTGCATATTTTGCCATGAGATGCTGATGGAACCGCTGGTAGTGCCACTCCTTGTCGGCGGCAGGATTCTGTTTCAATCCGTACTGCACGGTGCGGCGCAGGGTGATGTCCGGGTCGATGATACGGTCCGCTTCGGCAACAATCTTGCCGTAGATGCTACGAGGTTCGTGGTCTGTAGAGGCGCGGTGGTCTTCTACGGCTTCTTTCATGAGGAGGATTTCCGTGTCGGAGAACCATTGCCGCAGGGTAGAGTCCGCCATCAGTATCTCGCCGGAGACAAGGTGGTGGGTGGCGCGGTCGCGGCACAGTCCCGTGTCATGGTAGGCGGCAATGACGTATGCCAGGCGTTCGTCCGCTTCGGGATATTGCCGGGCGAGGGCAAGGCTTTCTTCGATGACGGTACGGACGTGTGAGAGGTTGTGTGCCTTGTCAAACTCCTTGTACCGGGGAATGATTGCTGTCTCGATGTAGGTAATGAGGGTCTCGGGTATCATGTGGCATTCCTTTTTAGGAGGCGAAGATATAATAAAAGAGCCGGAATGTGCGAATCATTCCGGCTCTTTTATGAAAGGTTTCGGTTATTGTTGTTAGGAATAAGATTTCTTACTTTAAGAGAGAGTTTGTCAATTACATGTTAGGGTTGTCCATGATTACTGTCATCTCGGGAACCAGTATGTATTCGCCTTTCTTGTTGTTCCATTTGTAGTATGTGGTAGTCATCGTCTTGCCTTGGTATGCATAGCGGATGCACATGTCCTTGCCCCATGTATTCTTGGTGCTGTTCCATTTCAGGGCTTCGCTTTCCGTCATGCGGTTCTGGTCGTCGTACTTATAATTGTACTTCATATAGTTGGCAAGCGTGTTTCCGTCCATCTTGTATACGGTCTCTGCCACCTTCATGCCATTTACTTCTTCCGAATTGTAAATGAGGTTGCTCTTATTGTCGGCTGAGGCATTTAATCCGCAAACTAAGAGAAGTGCTGAAACAATCACTGTTTTTAAAGATACTTTTGCTTTCATGGTTTTATGTCTTTTTTAGTTTAACTTTCTATTTTCTATCAATATATCATTGATTTCGCTGCAAAGGTACGTATTAAATTGACATAAATATAAATATTGGATTAAATTTTATCAATATGTCAGTAGTGAGGGTTTCGGTATGCTTTCCTTTTGGCAAGATTGGTGAATAAAAAATATCCGGCAGTGAGGTCGCCGGATATTCTGATGAGCAAACTGTATTTGGAAAGGATTGCTTCTGTTGCTTTCTGATTGTAAGTTAAATAAAGTTATTGGGCTGTTTAGTGTGCCTGCAACCAGTTGTTTCCCCACCCACAATCGGCTTTCAGGGGTACGTACATGCGATATGCCTGCTCCATCTCTTCGATTACGATTTTCTGTACAAGCTCTTTTTCTGCCTCTGGAACGCTGAAATTTAGTTCGTCATGGACTTGTAAAATCATCTTTGCTTTCAGATTGTAAGCTTGGAAGCGCTGATAGATGTGTGCCATGGCTACTTTTATGATGTCGGCGGCACTTCCCTGGATGGGAGTTTCTTGAGTTGATGTCCGGCAGGAAGCGCTTGCGGTGGAAGATGGTTTCCACATAGCCGTTCTCGCGTGCCACCTGGATGCTTTTATCCATATACTCCTTCACTTGTGGGTAGGTTTCAAAGTAGCCGTCTATCAGCTCTTTGGCTTCCTGGCGAGAAACGCCCATGCGTTCGGCAAGCCCGAAGACGGAGATGCCGTAGATGATGCCGAAGTTTGCCGTTTTTGCCTTGCGGCGCATGTCGGCGGTTACGTCGTTTATATCTATCTTATATATCTTGGCAGCGGTGGCGGCGTGGATGTCGTGTCCGCTGAGGAAGGCGTCTATCATGTTCTTATCTTCGCTGAGGTGTGCCATGATGCGCAGCTCTATCTGCGAGTAGTCGGCAGAGAAGAACTCGCAGCCGGTGTCGGGGATGAACGCCTTGCGGATTTCCTTTCCGTCTTCGTCGCGGATGGGGATGTTCTGCAGGTTGGGATTGCTGGAGCTGAGGCGTCCGGTAGCGGTCACCGCCTGGTTGAAGGAGGTATGGATACGCCCCGTCGTCCGGTTGACCAGCTGGGGAAGCGCCTCGACATAGGTCGAAAGCAAATATGATATTCTAGAAGATACATATTTTTTTACCTCATATGAATTTGGAAATACTTCTATCAACTCAAGAAATGCTCTCGACGGTAAATAATTTTCCTCTCCATTTTCATCAGCCACTATACACAAATCATCTTGCAATAATTCATCTATCTTTTTTATCACTGAAGTTTTTGGATATGTAATAAACCACTTATCTGAGATATTCAACTTTTTCTCAATTGAAATATTATGCTTAATTCCAAATACTTCTCTATCAAGCAAATAGTAATTTCCTTTAGTTTTTGCAATTGTAAAACAAATTGATTCGTCATCCTGATTAATTTCAACTATGTTTGTCTTATTTACCCAAAAAGTTCCTTTTATCCAAGTTCCGTCATTTATATTTTGTTCAATTACATCAAAGTTTATTGCAGGCGAATAAATAATATTCAAACATTTTTCTTCGCACACCACCTTAATTGATTTTGATGACATTTCTTATACTCCCTATTCTTGCATTATTCCATCTCTATTCTACCGTCTTAGCAATTCTTTTGTCTTATTTTCATCAGTTACTCATTCAATGTGTAACGATTTGTTTCTATAAAAAGAAATATTTAAGTGCAATATGTATTGTATCGGATTAGTGTTTTCTTCACTGAATCGTTTTCTACACATTCAATTTTTGCATCAAAGTCTCCATACATTATATGTTCAAATTATTTCTACTAAAATTCCAAACGATATTTTCTATCCTTCCTTCACATAACATTACTCATGACACTATTTCTTAGCTTCAAATCTAGAATTCTTTTGATATTTATTCTTGATAACAATACCCAATAAGAACGAAATACTTCCAATTGCAAATCCTATTATCATTTCATCAAATATCATTCTAGCTTGTTCAAAATAATTTAGTGCTATAAAACACACAAGCACAAACATAAAAATTGTCCCTGTAATAGGCACTAATTTACTCCTTACTTCGAACACCGTTTTCCAATCCCTCAGCACCTCTTTAATTGTATTCTTTTGCTGTACTTTCTGAATCGAAATATATGACCCCATCCAAATAGAAAAAGCCATACTTATTACTTCAAAATAATCCTCTTCACCAGTTTGTGCAAACAAAATTATACCTATTACAATCATGCCACCGATACTTATTGAATTACACCATTGCCTTTCTCCATCTGACAATTCTATATTGTATTCAATGACTCCTGTATCTACATTTCTTTCTCTCCAAATCCAGCCAAAAATCTTATATGCAATTTTCCATGTAATCAGCAATATAAGTGCGCCAGCCAACGCAGAACCCTTCCATTGTTTCCAACTCCATATATACGATGCCAGAAATGCCATTATATATCCACTCAACATAAAAAGCATATACAAGATCATCTGCGCGTATTTTCTAAATGTACTCACGAAATTCTTTGTCTGCCATTCAAAACAATAAGTACTCAAGCATATTACCAAAAAAATAATCCACCAAATAAAAAATCCAAACAAATAATTCATTGATTACCTCCAGTGCCTTTAATATATAAATATCAGATACAATTTTTCTATATTTAACACATTTTAATTATACCACCCCATTTCCATATTCTCCACCGAATGTTCTATCTTTTTCGACCTTTCCCATCTCCCCAAACTCATCCTTAAACTTCCACTTTATCTCCACCCTATCCTTAGCATACACAACAATCTCCTCCACAAAAGCACCAACCATTTCCCTATTAAGTCCGGTCAGTTTCAGCTGTCCTCCCAGCATTTCCAAACCTGCCACTTCCGGCACATCCACATCTGCCATCTTGGTGACTGCTGCCCTCTGCTTTTCGATATTCTCCTGCAGTCGCTCAAGCATCTGCTCATATATCTTACGCTGTTCCAGATATGTTTCTTTATCTGTCATACCAAGCTTGTAACTTTCATAAGCTTCACGCAAGTCCTTTTCGATCAGTTCACGACTATGCTCCATATCTGAAAGATGCTTCTCTGCCTGCTTTAATCGCTCTGCCTGTTTTTCCCGCTGCATATCCACAACCTTTCTGGAATCTACCAGTACATCAATCATCATCTGAAGTGCTTTCTTCACAATGCTTTCTATATCGGCATCCAGCACACTGATATTGCATTTTCCATCCGATTTATCTAGATAATGATTTGCGCAATAATACTTCGGTCGACCGGCATAAGTATGAGACAGGCGATGTCCACAGTTACCACAGATCATTTTTCCAGTCAGGCAATGTGTTTCATGCTTTCTTTTGGCACTGGCACATGTATTTCCTTTTCGCATGGCAACGGTTTTTTCAAAATCCACCTTGTTTATAATTGCTTCGTGACAATTTTCCACACGCTTCCATTCATCCTCTGGGAGTGCTTTTGCGTGTTTATCACCGACATTCTCACTCTTGAAACGACTGTAAACCATCGTGCCGGTATACTGCTCATTTCCGAGGATTCTTCCTATTGCAACATTATTCCAGAGAGGCTTTTTCTCACGATATCTGGCAAGTTGCTTTTCACCTCCTACTTGCATGGCAATATACACTCCCGGTGTATCTATTCCATCACAGTTCAGTCCTTCTGCAATTTTATACATAGATTTTCCAGACAGGAACTCTTTGAAAATGCGCTTTACAATCTGACTGGCAAACTCATCCACAACCAACTTATGCTTGTCCTCTGGACTTTTCACATAACCATAAGGTGCATAGGTAGCTATGTACTTACCGCTGCCACGCTTTGTATCAAGTGTCAATGATACTTTGGAGGACTGTTCCTCACTGAAGAAATCATATAGAATCCCCTTAAATGCAACATCAATCTCACCGATACCACCCACATAATCTGCGCTGTCATAATTATCATTTATGGCAATAAATCGCACACCCATAAAAGGAAATATTTGTTCAATATACTTTCCCTGCTCGATATGATCTCTGGAAAATCTGGAGAAATCCTTTACAATAATGCATGAAATCTGCTTTCTTTTCACCAGTTCCAGCATTCTCTGCATATCTGGGCGATCCATATTTTTACCCGAATAGCCATCATCCACAAACTCCATCACACTCACTTTGCGAAGTTCCTTATTTTTATTGATAAATCCACGGATAAAAGCACGCTGATTGGTAATACTGTTGCTCTCATCTTTTACAAATTCATCTTCCTTTGATAATCTCAAATATATTGCTATCTGCTCCATTTTAAATCTCCTCTCCGTCTGTCATCCTGGCATACTCGTCTTTAAAATTTAGATTAATTACCAGCCTCTTATCTGGATACAGGTAAATACTGTCGACCAGTATTTTAATCATATTTCTATCCAGGGAGACCTCACTTTGAAAACGATAAATCGCTTTCAGCCACTGTATCTTCTTCTCACAGAATCTCTTCACACGCCTACGGCTTGCTTCCTCATCCGTTATCTGCCCCCAAAGTCTCATTATGGCATCTGCATTTTTCTTCTGCCTGCACTTGAAATCTGCCCTGGTAATCTCTCCGGTAACATAAGACTGATACTCTTTGCTTTCTTCGTAATTCTTCCTGTCAATCTGCTTCTGAATCTTCTGAATCCGCATATCATGCTCTTTCAGTTCCCTGTCCATCACGCCTCGCATGGAAGCCTCCGTCCTGTCACTGTCTGTAAGTACTGCAATTTGAGTTGTAAGCAGGTTATGCACCACCTTTATAAGCTCCTGCTCCATAATGGTACAGCCACACTGTTTCCCACCGAAATCATAATTGTATCTGCAGGAATAAAAATACTGACGCTCCAACACTCCATCCTTCTCCAAGATTCTGGAAGCTAAAGGAATTCTTCTGCCACAATTTCCACAGAATAAAATTCCTGCAAAAATGTCCTCTTTTATCGGCAGATTCTTTCCCCTGTCAGATGTGAAAATGCTTTCTTCCACCTTCTTATACATAACAGCTCTTACCTTGTTGAAAAGCTCCTTATCCACGATTGCCTCATGGGTATTTTCAACCACAATCCAATCATTTTCATCCGTAGCATGCCTTGCCTCGTTATCATACAGGCTGGTACGCCTTTTCCCCTGTACCATATTTCCAATATAAGCCTGATTTTTTAAAATGTTGGAAATCGTACCAGGATACCATGCCTTTGCTTCTGCACCTTCCTCCACATAGAGATTCCCTGTTTTCAGATAATCTCCCGGTAATGCAAGACGATACTCCTGAAGTGCTTTCGCAATCTCCCTGAGCGTCACTCCATCTGCTGCCAGTTCAAAAATCTGACGGACAACTGCCGCCGCATCCCTGTCTATCACATACTTACGAAGGACATCCCCACTATCCACTTTATAACCATATGGTGCATTGCTTCCCGTAAATTTGCCCCTTTCCATATCAAGCCTGCGACTGACTGAAACACGCTTTGAAATATCCTTGGCATACATGTCATTCACCAGATTTTTCAACGCTATTTCCAACGCCTTATTCTGGTTATATTCTGCCTCTGTGTCAAAATGATCACTCACCGATATAAAACGTACCCCAAGAAACGGGAATATCGTCTCAATATAGTTACTGGCTTCGATATAATCCCTGCCAAAACGGGACATATCCTTCACAATAATGCAACTGATTTTCCCATCTCTGACATCATCCATCATCTGCCCGAATGCAGGTCTGTCAAAACTGGTTCCCGATACTGCACTGTCAACATACTCATGGTATTCTGCAAATTCAGCCTTATCCCTGATAAATTCTCTTAAAATACTCAGCTGGTTGGCTATGGACTCCGACGGTCTGGATTTCAGTTCCACCGACAATCTGGCATAAAGTGCAACACGAAAGGATTTTCTCTGCTTTACAGGTACACTATCTGCTACCAGTTCCGGTATCTGAACTGCATTAAATCTATTCTTCGTTCTTGCCATTTACACCGCCTCCTTAAGTTCTATCACCGGCAAACCATCTACCATGGTGTACACAGGCTCCGCATCCTTCTCATTTGCGACATCAAACAGTCCGGCAACCTTTTTCATCTCCTGACGATACTTGAACACAATTTCCACCCTGAAATCATCATAAATCAAAATCCTGTCAATAAATGAAACAAGTGCCACACGATCCAGATTTCCAATCACCAAACCTTCACGGAATCGCTCCAGGTCCTTTGCCACACCAATTCCGTTTTCATATATATCGCGGATGATTGCCTCCTGCTCCCTGATTGCCTGTTCAAGCTCCCTCTCTTTTGCCGAAAACTCCTCGCGGTACCTTGTAAACTGCTCTTTGCTGATAATCTCATCACGCAAATCCTGATACAGTGAAGCCTTAAATGCAGAACATTTTGTAAGCTCCTGCTTCAGTGCAACAATCTCTTTATCATGGGCAACGGCCTCATCATAATTCACATTCAGCTCATCCAGATGCGCCAACACCTTTTCACAGTCGCACATGCTGTTGATATATCCCTGTAATTCTCCCAGTACAATCTGATTCAGGTCTTCTTCACGGATGCAATGACGACTGCAGGCATCTTTCCCATTTCGGTTATAATTGGAACAGATATAGTTGATATATTCCCTGCCCTTGTAAGATTCCTTGCGATGAACCATGCTGCTGCCACAATCACCACAATATAAGATACCCGCATACATATATGATTCGTTTTTTCCAGCAACTGCTATGGTATCCCGACTCATCAGAATCTGTACAGCATCAAAATCCATTCTGCTGATAATTGCTTCATGCGCATTTTCCACGACCACCCAGTCGCATTCTGGTACTGCTATTTCCTTCTTAACCTTATGACTGACAGTTGTTCGTTTTCCCTGCGCCAAGGTTCCGATATACACCACATTCTTAAGAATCCTGGACACTGTCTGGGCAGACCATTTTGACTGTCCTGCGCCTTTAAAACTGGTGCTGTATTTTTCACCACATTTTGCCTTATATTCCGATGGTGCAAGCACACCATTACTATTAAGAATCTTTGCAATTCCTGATGCACTCATTCCCGAAAGCTTCTTTGCAAATATTCCCTGCACCACACCTGCTGCATAAGGATCCGGCACCAGATGATTCTTATTATCCTCTGCCTTTTGATAACCATATGGCGCAAATGCACCGATAAACAGCCCATTTCTTCTCAAAATGCACTGACTGGTACGAACCTTTATGGACGTATCACCGTTGTACTGCTC
>OHDP01001331.1_pt1 | contig 10579 bp, 7 predicted proteins | sample 1567011 | NCBI WGS metagenome assembly OHDP01 (sample SAMEA3879532, study PRJEB24766) | human gut metagenome | biome: human-associated habitat; feature: feces | place: USA | collected 1985/1987
AAAGCCCGGATTATGCAAGCAGATATGACTACGGGCAGAAAATGTGGCAGTGGGGTATTGACAGTATCGCAGGCAAGGACGTTGACGGGGATATTTGCTTTGTAGATTATCCTACGATAACGGCTAAGTGGTACAAGGAAAACTGCGGTGATAAGCCCGAAAAGCCCGTGAATCTGTTTAAAAAGGGCGACAGCGTGAGGGTGAAGCGTGGTGCGAGATTTACGAACGGAGTAGAGCCGTATTCTTATGTATATGATACGGTCTATACCGTTCAGCAGGTGTCGGCAAGCGGTAAGGAAACGCTTATAGGCATCGGCTCGGTGCCTACCGGCTGGCTTTATACAGAGAATCTGTACAAGGCGGAAAAGGCGGAAAGCACGGAAAACAATGACACAACGCAGAAATTTGCTGTAGGCGATAAAGTCAAGGTGAATTACGGCGCAAAGACGTATAACGGTGGCTCGCTTGCGTTGTTTGTTTATACTAATGTGTACGAGGTTATGCAGGCAGGCTCGGGCGACAGAGAGGACTATATCGTCATCGGTCAGGGCGGGCAGGTCACTGCGGCGGTAAGAGCGGAGGATCTCAAAAAAGCATAAAAATAACGCACAGGCGAACAGCCTGTGCGTTTGTGCTTTTATAACATGCTATTATGCTTATCTGTAGGTCGTGAATTCCTGTACCCAGTAATACTTATAAGCATCGTTATATGTGCCGAATGCTACGGCGAGATTTTCAAAATCGGGATTGAGAATATTTTCACGGTGACCCTTGGTGGAAGCCATCCAGCTATCGACTACTCTCTGTGCGGTGGGCTGACCTGAGCCGAGATTTTCTCCGACGGAGCAGAACTTATACCAAAGCTCATCATCGCTGTAGCCGTATATGGTCTTGAAGTTTGAGCCGTCCGGTCGCAGATGGCTGAACTGCTGTTCAATTTCAGTGCAACGTGCCTTTGCCGCCTTGTATGCGTTTGCATCCCACTTATAAGGCTTAAGCCCGTAGGAAACACGGATTTCATTCACGATACGGAAAACCTCCGCCTCTTCTGCGGTGCAGTTTACGGGGCTGTCGGTTATGACCGGTGCGGGAGTTGCATTATCCTGCACGGTGGGTTTTGCTGTTGCGAGAACGGTAGTTGCGACAGGCTTGCTTTCGGAAAGATAGTCGCTGTGGATATATGTGCCGTCATCAAGCTTATAGTAGCCGGTGTCTGTCAGCGCGGCGATATTTACCGCATCTCCGTAATATTTATAGGAAACGACCTCAGCGCCTTGTAAGCCCTCTTTTCTTGCAGAACAGCTTGAAATGTTTATGTACATTGTGCCGCTGCACTTCTTTTCTGTCCATGCGGGCTTTGGTGCGGCGGTTGTAGCAGGGGTTGTAGCTTTGGTTGTTGCCGCTGTGGTCTGAGTGGTTTTTGCTGTTGTGGTTACCGATGTTGCCTTGACGGTTGTAGTTGTCGATGTAGCAACGGTGGTTTCCTGTGCCTCGTTATGCTTGTTGGCTTTGGTGGGAACCTTTTGTTCCCCGACAGGCGCAGTAGTGGAATATGATGACGCTAAACCGTTGTTGTAGCTGATACCCTCGTCATCGGCTTTGACTCCGAACCATGAGTAACGGCTTGACAGAACGCAAAGAGCGACTACGGCAACAAAACCGCATGACGCACAGCCGATTTTAAGAAAATTGCCGTGTGACTTCTTTTTCCTGCTGTATGTCTGAATCCCGCTTTCCGGGTTTTCGGTTTTATTTTCTTCGTTCGTGTTCATGGGTATCACCTGCCTTTTGCCTGAACTTAACGGTAAGCATAATTTCACATCTATATTTTAGCACAAATGCGTTGAGCGTGTCAACAGATACTGAAATTGCCAAAAAATATTTGTAAGGGTTGCACAAATTAATGTGTAGCGTTTATGTAAAATCACAATAAAAATTAGTCTGTTAAAAATGCACTGTTATAAAAGCAAAAGTAGATGTATTTTTGTATAAAAGGGCGAAATGGTTACAAAACGGTAACAAAATAGTTACAAATTGTTGCGGCTTTGTAATCTTTTATGTTATAATGGCGGTGACGGAAAAGATTGCTGTCTTTCATGACGGAAGGAAAAGCAACCTTAAAGGTGTGGAGCGGGCATTATGCCCGTTCCTGCTTTTAACGGAAAAAGCGTTGATTTATCACCTGTCGTTCACAACGGCGGGTTATTATATAAATATATTGATTGTTTGGGGCGTATGCCCGTTTGATTTGGTTTATACGGAAAAGGATTGATAATGGGAAAACTGATGATACCCGATTATCGTGACGATATTGAGGAAACTATACTTCCTGACAGCGACAGTGAAAAGGAAGTGCAGGAGGCTGATGTAAAGCCTGCGGTTGCCGATACGTCGGAGAATCGGAATGAAGAAAGCAACGAAGAAAAAGATAAAGGCAAAACCGGTATATCTGCTGTTGCCGACAGAATCTTTGATTTTCTGGTTATGGCAGGGCAGTATTTCTGCCATATCATAGCCGATGTATTTTCAAAGCCTGCTGTATATGTGGCTTATGCCGCCGTGTTTATATGGAAGCATACGGCGCTTTTCAGGGACGCAGTGAAGAGGACGTTCTGCGAAATAGGCAGCTTCTTCTTTGCGCCTTTGTTAAAGTCAAAGCGTGTGCTTCAGCGTACAAACAGGCAGATAAGGACCGCAAAGGAGCAGGGCGACAAAAAGAAGGCGGCAAAGCTGTACGGAAGTATAGCAAAGGACGCAGTATTCGGCAAGCAGGGTCTTGCGGTAACGCTGTTCAACTATGCCGCACCGATCATTGCAATAGTATTTCTTATGAGCGTTGTCGGATATGCGACGGGTACAGACTATGCGATAAAGCTGACGGTTGACGGAAAGTTTGTAGGATATATCGAAAGCGAGCAGGTATTCAATGACGCAGAGCGTATAATGCAGGAGCGTATCACATATATCGGCAACGAGAAGAAGATAAGCATGGAGCCGGGATATTCGCTCGAAATGCTCGGTGACCAGGAATATCTGACAAAATATCAGCTTGCAAACAAGCTGCTTGAGCTGAGCGATACTCCTATCGAGTATGCATACGGAATGTACATAGGCGGAAAGTTCTATGGTGCGCTTGTTGACAACACAGCGGTTGAGGCTGAGCTTGAGAAGATACTTGACGGTTACCGCACAAACGCAAAGGACGAGGACGTTGCCTTTGAGAAGGATATAGAGTATGTTCCCGGTCTTTATCTGTCGGACAGTATTGTGTCAAGTGATGAGATCATCAAGCTGATAAATTCCAAAAAGGAAGAAGCGTCCTATTACACTGTGGTTGACGGCGACAGCCATTCCGGAATATGCTCAAAGCTCGGAATAACCTTGGAGGAGCTTGAGGCGTTGAATCCCGGTATTATGGATGAGGACTATGTGCTGAGAGCCGGTGAAAAGCTGCTTAAAACGCAGGAGGTGCCTTTCCTGTCGGTAAGTATTTCAAGAACGGAAACATATAATGTTGATGTACCGTATGAAACGAAATATGAGGACGACGATACACGCTATGAGGGCGTTGAAACGGTTTACCAGGAGGGCGAGACCGGTACGAACAAAATCACCGCAAAGGTGTATTATGTAAACGGCGAAGAGGTCAAGCGCACCATAAAGAAAACCGAAAGAGTGAAAGAGCCTGTAACGGAGATTATCCTTCAGGGTACTCTGCCTCCGCAGTCATCGCATTATTCAGATGCTTCTGCCGATACGGGCAAGAAGTATATATGGCCTGTTGACGGCGGCACATTCTGGGAGTGGGGCTGGTGGGACGGCGGTTATGCCGGACACAGAGGCGTTGATATAGGCGCACCTTACGGTACGGATGTATATGCCGGAGCAAGCGGTACTGTAATATTTGCAGGCTGGGACAACGGCGGACTCGGTAATGCCGTGATGATACTTCATCCCGACGGATACACAACGGTATATGCCCACAACAGTGAGATATTCGTCAGTGCAGGTCAGGAGGTAAATCAGGGCGAGTGCATAGCCGCAGTAGGTGAAACCGGACTTGCATACGGATGTCATTGCCACTTTGAAGTAAGGTACGGTTCGGAAAGACTGAACCCGAGATATTATCTCAGCGGTCTGCCGGATCCCGGATATTATTAATATGAAATTTAACGGATAACAGGAAACAACCGCTGTGCTGAGGCATGGCGGTTGTGTTTTATTGCGAAACGGTCATAAATTTTCTTCTCGTTTCATAGATTTACTGTAGAGTACCCGAAAGGAAAGGACGTGCAGTATGAACGAAATTATGACAAGGGAAGAATTTTTAAAGGAACGAAATGCGGTGTGCGAGCCTGACGCTGTGGTGGATGAGGACGCCGGTTGCAAGGGGCAGGATGCGGATACGGCGGTTATGACGGAGGAGAACGGGAAGCTGGATGCCGACGGTATAACCGTATCGGAAGTAGTGGTGAAGGGCAGGCACAACAGGCAATATGCAGGGCTGATACTCTTTATAACGGCGGTTATCGGGGCTGTTGTCGGGGCGGTGTTTTACGGAAAGGCAACGGTGACTGTGCCTGATGAGATGCTGGAAGGCTTTCTCGAAGGAAGGATACACGGCGGATTTTTCGGGAATGCCGCCGCTTCGTTCATATCGGCGCTTATATGGTGCATAGTGCCGTTTTTAACCGGACTGTGTGCTGTCGGACAGCCTGTGGGTGCGCTTATCCCTGCATTCAAGGGTATAGGCGTGGGAATGACGTTTGCGGCGCTTGTGAATATATACGGGGCAAACGGGATACCGGCTTTTGCGGTGTTTGTTCTTCCGTCCGCATTTATAGGAACGGTAATCTGCTGCTATCAGTGCCGTCTGTCCGTATCTTGCTCAAACAGTGTGCTGGCTGTGCTTAAGGGCAGGCGGGAAACCGCTCCGCACTATTATAAGATATATCTTGAGCGGTTTGCGGTATGCTGTATCGGGTGCTTTCTGCTGGGGATAGCGGACGCTGTTATAACTTTTTTGTTCCGCCCGATATTCGTTATATGAAACACTTGAAATTTTCGTTTCACGGGTGTATAATGTTAACAGTAAAAATTGCCTTTGGCATGAAAGAAGGATAACATTATGGAAAAAATGGAAGTATTACTGGAAACCTCTGCACGTCACATCCACGTTACGCAGGAGGCTCTCGAAACACTGTTCGGCAAGGGTCACGAGCTTACAAAGAAGAAGGATCTTTCTCAGCCCGGTCAGTTCGCCTGCGAGGAAAGAGTTACTATAACAGGCCCCAAGAGATCGCTTGCAAACGTATCTATTTTAGGCCCTGTACGTCCTGCTACACAGGTTGAACTTTCCGCTACGGACGCACGTTCTATCGGATGTCCTATATTCGTAAGAGAATCGGGCGATATTGCAGGCACACCCGGCTGCAAGATAACAGGTCCTGAGGGCGAGATCGAAATCAGCGAGGGCGTTATCGTTGCAAAGCGTCACATCCACCTTGTTCCCGAAACCGCTGAAAAGTGGGGCGTAAAGAACAAGGATGTTGTAAGCGTAAAGGTCGATTCTGACGGAAGAAAGGCAATTCTCGGCGATGTTGTTATCAGAGTAAGCGAGAATTTTGCTGACGCTATGCACATTGATACAGACGAATCAAACGCTGTAATGGCTGCTCCCGGCATGATGGTCGAGGTAATCAAGTAATACGGCGGTTACATATTGACGGTTTTATCTCCGTGGCTTTGGGCTGCGGAGATTTTTTTGTAAAATATATTGAAACTTCACAAAAAATACTGTATAATACTATTATTACAATTACTGTATTACAGGTTGATAACAGTCTGAAAAAGGGGGAAATATGAAAAATCTTTTCAAAAGAATTATTGCGGCGATAACAGCCGCTACGCTTGCGGCAGGAAGCGTGCCGCTTAATATGACAGCATCGGCACAGCTTGCGCCTGTGAAGGCTAACGGTCACGGTATGCTTTCATCGGTGTCGGAAGAATATATAGGATATATTGATTCCGGTGAGGGCGACAAAGTGGGGGTTGCGCCGTCTATGCTTGATATGTCGTATCTTGGCGAAAGCTACGCACAGCTTACACAGACGGCAAATAAAAAATTCCCGTCATCGTATGACCTGAGGGATTACGGCAGGGTGTCGCCGGTTGAGAATCAGTCGCCGTACGGTACCTGCTGGTCGTTTGCGTCGCTTGGCACGATAGAGTCACAGCTTATAACGCAGTTTACCGATATTTCCTTTTCTAAAAAACACCTTGTCTGGAACTCATACGAAAACGAATATATGCGTGAATTCTTCAACGGGGTAAGAAGCAAAGAGGATTTCGCCGATCCCTATAATATGGGTGGCTTTGACAGCCTTGCAACGGCTACGCTGGCGGAGTGGAACGGTCCTGTTTATTCCTACAGATTGCCGTATGACAAGGACGATACCGATGAGCATCTGACGGGGGAAAGCGATTTTCATCTTACAGATGTGTACTTTGCAACGGCAAATACCTATATTACGGACGGGTATGATAATATTTTAGAAAAAGAAGTTTCCGAAAATATCATAAAGGAGCTTGTAAGCGAATATGGCGCATCGACGATTTCGTTTTGCAGTGATGACGCTTACTACAACAATGAATATTACACTTCCTTTTGTTATGACGAGAATAAAGTTTCCGACCATGCGGTTTCGGTCGTCGGATGGGATGATGATTTTTCAAGAGAAAAATTCGGCACAAGCGATGACACACGTCCCGAAAAAGACGGCGCATGGCTCATAAAGAACAGCTGGGGTGCCGACTGGGGAGATGACGGATATTTCTGGCTGTCGTATGAAGACCCGACTATAGGCTCGGTGGCAACATATATCGTTGATAGCAAGGACAACTACAGCAATTATTACGGTGTCGGAAAGATGTGGTCGCTGAACGCTTCGGCGGATACGTTCTATAAAGACGAAGACGCCAAGAAATACGGCTATATGTCGAATATATTCACGGCAAAGGGCGATGAACAGCTTGAAGCGGTTTCGTTCTATACGACCGATGTAAATACACAGTATGAGATAACTGTCTATACCGGTACGGACAAGGAAACCCCCGTAAGCGGCAGTATAGCTTCAAGCGGTCTTACGGGAACGGAGAAATATCCCGGTTATCATACAGTGGAGCTTGACAAGGCGGTCGCACTTAAAAGCGGAGAAAATTTTTCGATAGTGGTAAAGCTGACTAATCCGCAGTATGAATATCCGCTGCCGATTGAAACGTATTTTAACGGCTTTTACAATTCTTCGCCGAAGTATTCCGATGACGGCAGAGTTTCAATGTACAGCGAAAACGGCAAGGATTGGAATGACGTGTCGGAGCTGTCTTATGTAACCGACGGATATACATTATGCGCTACCGGCTTTTGTCTTAGTGCGTTTACAAATCCTCTGCCGGAGAGCAGGATTGCATCGGAAAATGTGAGGTTTTCGATAATGGAAGGTCCTGTTGCGCTCGGAAGCAAGCTGGAGCTTAGCGGAGCGGATGAGATATGGTACAGCATAGACGGCGGTGCGGCGATACGCTACACAAAGCCGATAATTCTTGAAAAAGCCTGCACTGTTTCGGCGTGGAGCAAGACGAACGGCAGCAGCGGAAATATTGTCAGCCGTACATATACAAAGGCAAAATCGGCGCTTACGGAGTATGCGATAAGTTACGGGGATAAAAAGATATATGTAACGCCCGATGACTATGCTAATGAGAACGTGATAGCCCTTCCTGTCGGAGTGAGCGGTATTTCGATACGTCCGAGAGGATGCGATGAAATAACCGTTGACGGCAAAAGAGTTATGTCTGATGAGTGGTCTGAGGAAATCACTTTAGCCCCCGGCGAAAGCCGTGATATAGTAATAAAATCGTCTGCAAGCGGAAAGGACGCTTCGGAATATACCGTAAAGGCAACAAAGAGGTATATCGGCTATGATAAGGACAAGGAAACGATACAGTATGATGAAAGCAGATTTACCGTAAAGGATAAAGACGGAAATATACTTGCAGACGGTGACCCGGTGGCTGACTTTACAAAGCAGGAGATAAGCGTTTATGATATGAACGGCGAACTGCTTGCAACGGAAACAACGCCGAAGAGATACACGATTAATCCCGCTGTAAAGGCTCTTGTTTATAGCAAGGAAGCTACTCTTTACACATTCTCAAAGAATTTCGTATACTCGTATTCTTCCGATATGAGCAATGCGGTAGCACTCGATGAGGAAACAATACCGCTTACACCCGGAAAGAATATCTACCTTCAGCGCATAGCTGATTTAAACGGTTTTGCAAGCGAGGTGCTTTGTATAGAAGTGCCTGAAAGACCTGCCGCTCCCGAAAATGTAAAGGCAAAGCCGGGAACGGATTATATCGGCATTGACGGAAACGGAGTATATGAATACCGTATAAAAGGTCAGGACAATTGGGTAAGCGACAGCGACTATATTATGGGGCTTGACAGTGACACGGAATATACGGTTGAGGTAAGAAAGAAAGCTACCGACAGCGAATTTACTTCCGATATTGCGACTGTCACGGTAAGAACGGTAAAGGGCGTTATCGTACCTGTATATTTTACTTACTACGCAACGGTTGTTTTATCCGATGAGAAAGAGTTTACGACGCTTGGTGAAAACGTAATCGAATATGACGAGAAGGATCTTGCAAAATTCGGATATGTATTCACACGAGCAAGCAAGGCGACCGTCAATATCACAGAAGAAAACGGCAAGTATGTTTCGGATAAGAGTTATGTGATATTCGATGTAACGCCTGCCGTTGATAACTCAGACAAAACAACTCGTGTTGTTTACTGTGACGCATTCACCGGAGATGTAGTGGATGAGGGCATAGTAACTTATGCTTATCACACAATATTCAACATAGATAACCTTGATTGCCCTGAGGGATATGATCATTATCAGTATGAACTGAAAAGCAGGAATGACGCTATCACGAAGCTGCTTTATATAGACGGCAAATGGTATCCTGCCGACAGCGAGATTGTACTGCTTATTGAAAAGCTCCCTGTAATCAAAGTAAAGATCGTTGACGAAAACAAAAACACGGTTTATGAGTACAATGAATACGCACCTTACGGCGAACATGAAGCCGAGGCTGATATTCCTGAGGGATATACGGCTGTAAGCGACGAGAATTTTGCTGTAAGCGTAACGAGAGATGAAAACGGCAGGCTGATAAGCGATATATCTGAATTTGTTGTGACGGTAAAAAAAGATTCCGAAAAGCCCGAAGAGCCGGATAAACCGGAGAAGCCGGAAGAGCCTGCAAAGCCTGAAGAGCCTGCAAAGCCTGAAGAGCCTGCAGAGCCCGAACAGCCTGCAGAGCCCGAACAGCCTGCTAAGCCGGAAAAACCTGCAAAGCCGGAAAAACCTGCTAAGCCCGAACAGCCTGTAGAGCCGGATAAACCGACAAACCCGAATACAAGCGGAGATATACCGTTTGCGGCGGCAGCTGCCCCTGTTGTTGCGGTTGCGGTGATGATAAGCACAGTTACGGCAAGAAAACGCAAAAAGTAAATATTACGGAAAAAGTCAGGTATAACGCTTGGCTTTTTCTTTTGTTTGTGGTAAAATATAAGTGGTAAGTCTAAACTAACTTATATTGAGGTGACGCAATTGGAGATATTTCTGATACTGATGATACCGCTTATGGGAACAACGCTCGGCTCGCTGATGGTGTTCCTTATGCGTGATAAGGTGAGGGCTGGGACGGAGAAGCTGCTGCTTGGGTTTGCATCGGGTGTTATGATAGCGGCTTCGGTATGGTCGCTTCTGATACCGTCAATGGAACTGTCCGAACAGGGCTACGGGAAAATGAACTGGGTGCCTGCTGTGGTCGGCTTTGCGGCGGGGATACTGTTCCTGCTCGGGATAGACAGCTTTGTGCCGCACCTGCATCTTGACAGCGATAAGCCTGAGGGCGTGCGCTCGGGGCTTTCGAAAACTACTATGATGCTTCTTGCGGTGACTATCCATAATGTACCTGAGGGAATGGCTGTCGGTGCGGCTGTAGCCGGGTCAACCGGCACTGGCAGTGACAGCGTTACGCTTGCAAGTACATTTGCGCTGGCGCTGGGTATCGCAATACAGAACTTCCCTGAAGGAGCGGTGGTTTCAATGCCGCTTAAAAGTGAGGGAATGAAAAAGGGAAAAGCGTTTGTGATGGGAGTGCTGTCGGGAGTTGTCGAGCCGATAGGCGCGGCGGTGATGATACTGCTCGCTTCTTTCATCGCTCCGCTTTTGCCGTATATGCTGTCGTTTGCGGCAGGGGCTATGATGTATGTTGTGATAGAAGAGCTTATACCTGAGGCACAGGGCAAAGAGCATAGCAACATAGGAACGATAGGTGCGGCGGCAGGGTTTGTTGTTATGATGGTGCTTGATTGTACGTTGGGGTGAGAAAATGTTTTTGGTATAATGTGCTTCGATTATATCATTCAGCTTAGACCACGATAGCAAGCTACCGATAGTGCTATTTGTCGGACAGCACTTCTCGGGTTCGCTAT
>OHDP01001334.1_pt1 | contig 10539 bp, 11 predicted proteins | sample 1567011 | NCBI WGS metagenome assembly OHDP01 (sample SAMEA3879532, study PRJEB24766) | human gut metagenome | biome: human-associated habitat; feature: feces | place: USA | collected 1985/1987
ATCCCAGCGCCAATATCACCCCCATTGATTACGACCCCAGCGCCACCCGGGTCAACCAGGAAAACCGCATCAAGCTGATGCTGGCAGTCGCCAAGGAGCGCCTGAACGCCCCGGCGCAGGCCGCCCCCCTGACGGCAGAAGAAATCGCCGGTGGGGCTCCCCGGGTCGAGACCACGGTATAATTCTTTCTAAACAGCAACACTCCCCTTCGGGCAGGACCGTGTGCCGCACGGCTCCGCCCGAAGGGGAGTGTTTTTTGTCTCAGCTGCAGAGATACCGCCGCTCGAACTCCTCAGCCGGGATGGCCTTGGAAAACCAGAAGCCCTGCGCGCCGTCGCAGTCCAGCGAGCGGAGGAGCTGCACCTGCTCCTCGGTCTCGATGCCCTCGCAGATGACGTTGTAGCCCAGCCGTTTGACCAGATGCACGATCTCCCGCAGAAAATCGGTGCCCCGCGTGTTGGAACTGCACCGGGTCAGGAAGAGTTTGTCCAGTTTGATGGTGTTCACGGGGATATCCACCATGTTGTTCAGCAGGGAACCGCCCGCGCCGAAATCGTCCAGCGAGGTCTGCATTCCATCGCTTTGGAAGGAGGAAAGCAGGCGCTTCACCCGGTCGTACTCCGAGACCACCGCCGTCTCGGTCAGTTCGATCTCCAACATCCGGGCGCTGATGTTGTGCTTTTCCAGAATTTCGCTGTACTCCTGGGTGGGGGCATCCTCCCGGGCAAGCACCACCGAGGCGTTCACCGCAATGGGCAGCAGTCGGTGCCCGGCCTGTGCATTGCGCTGCAGGAACTGGGCCACCTGCTCGAAGATGTACAGATCCAGATCTACGATGCGGCCCGTGGATTCCAGAATGGGAATGAACTGGTCGGGGTAGACCACGGTGCCGTCCGGCTTGATCCAGCGGGTCAGCGCCTCGGCTCCAATGACAGAGAGATCCTTGGGCGAGAACTTGGGCTGGAGGTACAGCTTGAACTCGCCGTTCTCAAGCGCCTGCGGCAGGCCGCTCAGCAGCTCGCCGGTCAGGGTCTGCTTGACCTCCAGCTTTTTGTCAAACAGGATGGCAGACACACGGGTGTTGCTGCGCACCTGCTTGCGGGCAAAGTTTGCCTTGTCGATGGCGGCAGATGCACTCAGGCAGCTGGGCTCAATGGCATACACACCCATCCGCACCCGCAGGCGTACCTCCGGGTAATGCTGCGCCTGATACTGCTCAAACCGGCGGCAGAGCGTGTCTGCATAATGGAGCGGGCCTTTCTCGTCACGGCAGGAGAGGTAGAGCACGAACTGGTCGCCCACCACCCGGCACAGGTAGCACTCGCTCCAGTGACGGGCTGCCTCGATGAGGAAATCGCTGAATTCCTTCAACAGCTGATCGCCGGTGGCATAGCTGTATTTCTCGTTGAAATATTTGAAGTTCTCAAAGTCGCAGTAGAAGATCTGGTAGCCTTCGGCATAGCCGCCGATGATCTTGTGGGAGACCTCCTCCTTGAAACGGGTAAAGGCCAGCAGACCGGTCAGCCGGTCAAACTCAGGAGCAGAAGTCATGCCGCGGCTTACATCGTTCACGGCCAGATGCTTGCTCAGATAGGCGTTGATGATCTTGGTGATCTCACCCAGTTCCCGGCGGTTCTGGGGTGTCCAGTACCGCTTGCTGCCGCACACCACATAGGCAATGGCACCCTGATACTCGCCCTCGCCGTACATGGCAGCGTAGACCACTGTCTGGGCCCCGCCCTGCATCAGCAGCGCGCGCCCCTGCGGCGAGTACATCCCCATGTTGTCGGCCTGCAGCACGGTGGTACTGTATTCATCGTAGCTGTGGAACAGGGTCAGGAAGTCCTCCTTGGTATAGGATTCACCGTTCAGAGGCACCGGCTCCGCGTGGGGAGAGGTCCACTGGAACTGCCGGGAGACGCTGCGTTCCCGGATGCAGGTGTCCACAATGGTAATGCGGTCCAGCTGCAGCCGGATGCCGACGATCTTCAGGAAGAGGGGGATAGCAGTCTCAAAGCTGTTGTTCTTCTCAAACAGTTCAAAGGCGGTGGAGATCAGGTCGTTGTGCAGGTAGCGTGCATCGATATCGGCCGTTTCCGGGGCGGCAGGAACCGCCTGGGCATAGCGCCGCAGATTATCGCAGAACACATACTGGTTGCGGCCGTTCTGCTTGGCCTGATACAGGGCCCAGTCCGCGTTTTCGAACAGCTGGTCAAAGGAATAGCCCGCTGTGTTTTCAGGCAGGAAGCAGGCACCAATGCTGCAGGTCATCCGGTAATCGTTTTCCCAGAATTTGACCTGCTGCACGGATTCCGACAGCTGGCGGGTCTTCTGAAGCAGGGTGGTGTTGGGAATATCCTTCAAAAACGCCACGAACTCATCACCGCCGAACCGCACCAGAATGTCGCTGGAGCGGAACAGGGTGCGCAGCATCCGGGCAAACTCCTGCAGGACCTTGTCGCCGAACAGATGCCCGTAGCGGTCGTTGACGTTCTTGAAAAAATCAAGGTCGATGACCAGCATTCCACAGGAGGCATAGGGATCTTTGGCCTGCAGATAACGGTCGATAAGCTCCTTGCCGGTGCGGTTGTTATACAGCTGGGTCAGGGAATCGTGGCGGGCCTGCTCCAGCAGCTCCTGGGTCTGATTCTTCTGGTCGGTGATGTCCTTTGCATAGCCCACATAGAGGATGCCGCGGGCGGGGTCCTCGACCGGGCGGGCATCCACCTCCCGGGAATAATACACCCCCTCCGGCGAGACAAAGCGCATCTCCAGCGGGCCGTACAGCTCACCGGTGAGCAGGGCGCGCATCTTCCAGCGGTCCTCCGCGAAGATCGTGGCGTGCTCCGGCTTCTCGGAGCCAAGGTAGGCATCCAGTGTCTCCAGCGTGCGGCTCCGGGTATCGTAGACCCGCAGCTGATCCAGACGGGGGTCATATTCCAGCAGAAAAAACCACCGATGCACAAGAAACTGCATCAGCAGGGGATTGTTGATGATCGAATCGATAAACCGAACAGGGACATCCATGGCCGACTCCCCACTTTCCGCTTTTTAACCAGTATAACAAAATATGGAAGACGCATCAAGACGAAACACAAAAATTTCATGGAAAGTGAAAGAAATTTTACCGAAAGCTCTGTCGGGAACGGTTTCGGTGTTCCCGCTCAGGCCGGAACGCCCCACAGCTCGATCGTGGCACCGGCGGCAAGCCGGACGTTGGTGTCCACGGTCAGGGTCAGCCTGCCGAGCTTCTGGCTGGCATCCACATTCTGGCCGCCGCTTCCGGCAGGCAGAACGACCGCAGGTGGTGCACCCGTGGTGCCGGATGCGGCAAAACAGAGATACTGCCCGAAGCAGGGAAGTGCCTGAAAGCTGGCAAAGGTGCGGGTGGGCGGGCTGGACATCGCGCTGCTGGCAGAACAGGGGGCAGAAGCACTGAGCAGCTGGGTACCATCGCTGGTGCTGCAAACCCAGTGCAGCGTGCCCTTGGATTGGCTGCTGCCTGCCTGAAACAGCACCTTCAGCGCCTGCAGTTCGGTGGGAAAGGTGCGCTCAAAGCTGGCAGCGGCGGCGTTCAGGGACACCTTTTCCAGCAGCTCCCACTGGCCGGGATCGCTGGGGTCACCCTTTGGGCCTTGGGGGCCAGGTTCTCCCTGCGGGCCTTGCGGGCCGGGCTCTCCTTTGGGGCCGGTGGGTCCTGCGGCACCGGGTTCTCCCTGCGGTCCGGGTTCACCCTTTTCGCCCCGGAATGCACCGCTTTCCACAGCTGCTTTCAGCCGGTCGAGCAGGGCCTGCCAAGCGGGCGTGCCGGGCTGGGGCAGGGTGCTGTCCTCCGTGCCGGAATTTTCGGCCACGCAGTAGCACACGTCCGCGCTGGTCAGGGTGCGGGTGCCATCGGTGCCCTCAAAGGTGATGCGCCCCTCCCCGGGCACAGCCGTGATGAGGGCGGGCACCTCCACAAGGCCGCCCGCCACCAGCGTGGAGGGGGCAGCGTTCCCATCCGGCAGGTGCCAGAAGGCCCGCAGGGTCATGCCCTGCCACTCGCCGTCGGCTTCCACCCGCAGGGCGTAGATGCCCCGGTTTCTGGTGTAGCCGAAGCGGAGCAGGCCATCGTACCCCTGCAAAGCAGCCCCGCCGCCCGAGGATAAATGGATCTGACGTTCGATCATACAGTTTCACTCCTTTTGTCGTGATTTTTGCGTTCAAAAAGCTTGACTTTGGTTAGAGTTTCCGGTAAGATTGTGAAAAGACCGCAGAAGGTTTGGTGAATAAAATCTAACCAAAATCAGCTTGTGAGGCTATAATATCTGATTAAATTCAGAAAGTCAAGGGAAAATCTGAATCCGGTTAGAAAACCGGCGTTCTGCACAAGAAGGAGTGCAAAATTTGTGTTTTATGACTGCTACACGGCCCTGTGCCAGGCCAGAGGAATCAGCCGCAGCCGGGCAGCGCAGGAGATGGGCTTGAGCAACTCCACAGTGACCAAATGGAAAAACACCGGAGCGACCCCCTCGGGCGAGACGCTGGCCAGAGTATCTGCCTATTTTGGCGTGCCGGTGGGGGAGCTGCTGGGCGAAGCCGTCCCGTCGGTGCAGGAGGAGCGGAAGCTGCCCGAAGGAGCTGTCCCGTTCGATCCCGCTCTCACGGCTCCGCTGCTGGGTACGGTGCGTGCAGGCCTGCCCATGTATGCGGAAGAAAACATTGAGGGCTACATCCCCATCACCCGGAAAGACGGGGCACGGTACTTCTGGCTCCGTGTCCGGGGCGACAGCATGAACGCCGTAGGCATTTCGGAAAACGATGAGATCCTGGTGCGGGAGCAGCCGGAGGTGGAAAACGGCCAGCTTGCCGTGGTGATGGTCAACGGCGATGAAGCCACCGTGAAATATTTCCGTCAGGAGGGGAGCCTTGTGGTCCTGACCCCCAAAAGCTTCAACCCCGTGCACCAGCCCCAGATTTATGATCTGAAACGGGTGCAGGTGCGGGTGGTCGGTCTTGTGGTGGAGTGCCGCAAGGTGTTCTGAAAAAAAGAAGATGGCCCCTGCGGGGCAGAATAGGAGGCTCGCTGTGAAATGGAGGACCGTTCTGTGCACAGCACTGTTTTTGTGCGGTACCGTGCTGCTTTCTGCCTGCAGCGGGGGAGAGATGCCCGCGCCTGCGGAACCGCCCGCTTCCAGTGAGGTATCGGCTCCCTCTCAGCCGGAGGAAGTGCCCGCCCCCTCGGAATCGGCTTCTTCCAGTGAACCGGAGACACTTCCGGAACCGGAACCGGAACCGCCCAAACCGTGGGATGGCATGGTAATCCCGGAGGGCTGTAAGGCGGAGTGGAAAATAGAACAAGGCAAGCTGGTATTGGTCAGCTATGAGTTTACGAATGGGGCAAATGTGCTCCTTCCGACGGGAAAGCCGTACAGTATCGGTGCGAACTGCTTTATGAAAAATTGGAAACTAACCGGGATAACGATTCCAGAAGATGTGGTTGAAGTTCAGCAGTCTGCATTTCAAGAATCCGGACTAAAACAGATTTACATACCAGCCAGTGTTAAGGAATTGAAAAACGATGTATTTGCGGACTGTCATTCGCTTACAACTGCAACAATTGAAAATACACCAATGACAGGTCAGCGCATATTTGCCCGGTGTAAAGCCCTGCAAAGTGTGCAGCTTGGCGAGGGTGTGATCCGGATTGAAGAAGGCGCATTTGAACATAGTGGCCTGAAAAAGATCACTCTGCCGGGAACATTGTCGAACGTAGAGAAATATGCATTTGATTACTGCAATTTGAAAACGATCGTTTATAACGGTGATTGGGAAGCAAAGAAGAGTACACTGACAATTGGTGAACAAAACGAGGCCTTGTTAACTGCAACCCAAAGTTAAACCACCAAAAACAAACGCCGTCTCTTGTGCAAAAAGGCAAGAGACGGCGTTTTTGCGTGGAAAAGCAGAAGTGAAAAATCAGCGATGAATAGCTTGTTTATCAATTTGACCGGAATTTGTGCAACAAAAAAACCTATAAACCTATTGACATTTTGGGAAAATGGGTATATCATACGGCCAACGGAAACAAACATCCGCAAGATCAGGAGAAAAGGAGGGGAACAGACATGGACTGGAATGTGATGGTGCAATATCTGCCGCAGTATGAAAAAGCGGCCTGGCTCACCCTGCGTCTGGGCGTGGCCGGTATCTTCTGGGCCATCCTTGTGGGCCTTGTCTGCGCCGTGCTCCAGTACGAAAAAGTGCCGGTGCTGCGCCGTATCGTGGGCGCTTATATCCAGCTCAGCCGGAACACGCCGCTGCTGGTCCAGCTGTTCTTTCTGTATTACGGCCTGCCCAAGATCGGCATCAAGACCAACGCCGAGCTCTGCGGCATTGCAGGCCTTGCCTTTCTGGGCGGCAGCTACATGGCCGAGGCCTTCCGCAGCGGGCTGGAAGCCATTGAACCCATCCAGACCGAAAGTGCCCTGAGCCTTGGCATGAGACGGCGGCGGTCATTGTGTTCGTGCTCTGGGGCACGGCCGAGATGAGCGACCTCGTCCGCGGTGCCCTCATCGCCATCCCGAAGCATCAGTATGAGAGCAGCGAGGCGCTGGGCATGAGCCGGGCGCAGACCTATTGGTACATCATCATCCCTCAGACAGTGCAGCGGCTCATCCCGCTGTCTATCAACCTTATCACCCGCATGATCAAGACCACCAGCCTGGTGTTGATGATCGGTGTGGTGGAGGTGCTCAAGGTGGCCCAGCAGATCATTGAGGCCAACCGCACCGCCAGCCCCAACGCGGCGTTTGGCATCTACCTCACCGTGTTTATCCTGTATTTTCTGGCCTGCTGGCCCATCAGCCTGCTGGCCGGTTACCTCGAAAAGAAATGGAAGTGACTGTTATGGCAGAGCCGATCCTGACTGTAGACCATCTGGTAAAAAGCTACGATGGCAAGACCAATGTTCTGGATAATGTCAGCTTTGCCGTCAAGTCCGGTGAGGTCATCGTTGTGGTGGGCCCTTCCGGCTGCGGCAAAAGCACCCTGCTGCGCTGTCTGAACGGTCTGGAGCCGGTGCAGGCGGGCCGGGTGAAGCTGGGCAGTGAGACGGTCGCCTACGGCGGCAAGAATCTGGCGGCCCTGCGCCAGCGCATCCTCCTCTTCTGCCGCTTCCGGCTCTGCCGCAGCTGCGGGCAGTGACGTGTTCCGCACGCTGGACGAGATCAAGGCGGCCGGCACCGTGAACATCGGCGTTTTCTCCGATAAGAACCCGTTTGGCTATGTGGATGAGAACGGCGAGTATCAGGGCTATGATGTCTACTTCGCCTGCCGCCTGGCCGAGGATCTGGGCGTGGAAGCCAACTTCGTCTCCACGGAAGCCGCCAACCGCATTGAGTATCTGCAGACCGGCAAGGTCGATATCATTCTGGCAAACTTCACCGTCACGCCCGAGCGCGCTGAGGAGGTGGACTTTGCACTGCCCTACATGAACGTTGCACTGGGTGTCATCTCTCCCGACAGCAATGTCATTACCAGTCTGGACAACTGGAACGCCGACGATCAGATGATCGTCATTTCCGGCACCACCGCCGAGACCTACCTGACCAAGGAATATCCCGACATTCCCCTGCAGAAGTATGATTCCTACGCAACCGCCAAGAACGCGCTGGAAAACGGCAATGGCGTAGCATGGGCCAACGACAACACCGAGGTCATCGCTTTTGCAAAGCAGAACTCCGGCTACACGGTGGGCATCCCCTCTCTGGGCAGCCAGGATACCATCGCCCCCGCTGTGAGCAAGGGCAACACCACCCTGCTGGACTGGATCAACGACGAGATCAAGAGCTTGGGCGAGGAAAGCTTCTTCCACAAGGATTACGAGGAGACGCTGGTGGATACCTATGGCCTTGACTATGAGGATGAGCTGGTCGTTGAGGGGGGCGAGACCAACGCGTAAATCCGAACTTTAAGATGCAGTGATGAGAAACACCCCGTGCAGAAATGTACAGGGTGTTTCTTTTGTGCGAATCTGTGCAACGATGTATTGACAATGTTGCACGATATGAATATAATAAAAGTGACAAAGGAGCGTGAGAGTATGACGACGGTAAGTGTCCGGATGGATGAGAATCTGAAGCGGGATTTTGATGAGATCTGCAATGAACTGGGCCTTTCGATGACAACAGCCATCACCATGCTGGCCAAAAAGATGACGCGTGAAAAACGCATTCCGTTTGAAGTCTCGATGGATCCCTTTTATAGTGCATCCAATATGGCCGCCCTGAATGACAGCATTGAGGAAATGCGTCAGGGAAAGACTGTAACGAGAACGCTGGAAGAGCTTGAGGCTATGGAACATGAGTAAGATCACCTTCACGGAGCGGGCCTTTGCGGAATATCTGTATTGGCAGTCTCAGGATAAAAAGACGCTGAAACGGATCAACGCATTGCTCAAGGATATTTCGCGCAGCCCGTATGAAGGCATTGGAAAACCGGAAGGGCTGAAAGAAAATCTCAGCGGGTATTGGAGCCGCCGGATCGATGATGTGAACCGGCTGGTCTATCGCATTGAAAATGATCTGATCGAAGTGTATCAGTGCAAGGGACATTACGACGATTGAAGCAAAAAAACGAGGTCGGCCAATGGCCGTCCTCGTTTTGCTGTATCTGGGGGATTATACTTCCTCAGTCTCATCCTCGTCGTCATCTTCGTCGGCGAGAGCTTCTGCATGGATGCGCTGGCGCAGGCGGGTGCGGAACTCCTCGGCGGGGATGCCGCTCTGGTTGGGGGTCAGATCTGGAGCGGGCTTGCCGTCAGGCAGGTGGGCACCAAAGGCCGGCACAAAGAAGAACTTGCGCACGACAAAGATCAACGCAATGGCACCCACGCTGATGAGGTTGTCCAGAGCCGATTCGTGGCCGACCACCATGTGGCGGGCAATGGCGTAGAGCAGCACTTCCAGGCTGCTGCCGGGGCTGTGCTTGGCCAGCATCTTGATGAACTCCACGCCGATGACAATGTCCAGCGCCCGCTCAAGGAAGCCGCGGATCTCTACATCGTTGCCATCAAACAGCAGGCCCGGCATCCATTTGAGCAGGGGAATGAAGCTGAGCAGCAGGCCAATGAGCACCAGCCCGGACAGCACGATCTCCAGCAGGGTGGCGGCCTGAATGATGTAGCTGCGCAGTGCCTTGCGGCTGCGGCTCTCAACATGGGAGGAGTGCGGGGTGTCGGAAGGATGGGACATGATGCGGCATCTCCTTTGCTCAAGATCGTGAAACGAAAAAAGCTGACAAACTTTTCTTAAGTTTAGCAAAGGATTTGAGCAAAGTCAATGAAATGTGTCGAATTTTCCGGGAATTACTGGACGGCCACATAGCCGGAGTGCTCAATGCAGGAACGGCCTGCATCGGTGGAGAGCCACTCGTAGATCCTGCGCTCCGGGCTGTCGGCAGCGGAATCCTGCAGGATGGCGGCATAGAATTCGTTGCACAGCGGGTAGCTCTGGTCGGCGATCGTCTCGTTGGAAGGGGTCACGCCATCCACGGCCAGCAGCCGCAGGCCGGGCTTGGAGTACATCTGGTCGATGTAGTAGTAGACCGAGAAACCGATGGCGTTGGCGGAGTTGTTATACTCTGCAATGCTGTCCACCAGCTCACCCATGGCGGTGGGGGCCAGCTCGGTGGGGGCCTCCATCAGCGGGCCGTCCTGGATCAATAGCTTCTGGAACAGGGTCTGGCTGCCGGAGTCAGACCGGCGCTGGAAGGCCACGATGTCCAGATCCTGACCGCCCACGTCCTTCCAGTTGGTGATCTTGCCGTTGTAGATGTCGGCGGCCTGCTGGGCGGTCTTCCCACCAGCGCCCTTGGCCAGAACGTGGGCATCATCTGCTCCAACAAGGTCGTCAACAAGTGGGTCTTTGTGATCATCGCGGCCGTCTTTGCCATCGCCGGTCTGTTCCCGCAGCTCTCTGCCGTCCTTTCCGCTATCCCGCAGCCCGTCATCGGCGGCGCGACCGTCGGCGTCTTTGGCACCATCACCATGAACGGTGTGCGCATGTTCACCCGCGAGGGCCTCACGCAGCGCACCACCACCATCGTCGGCACCTCTGTTGTCTTTGGCCTGGGTATTTGGATGGCCAGCGGCTGCCTCGCCGGCGAGGGCATGCCCACCTGGGTGTCCACCGTCATCGGCTCCAACGCCGTGACCCCCACCGCCATCATGGCCATTGTCCTTAACCTGATCCTTCCGCAGACGCCGGTCGTGGCTCAGCACATCGATGCCGCCAAGGATGCCGCTGTGGATCTGGTCCTGCCCGAGAGCAAGAAGTAGCCAATTCGGTGCTATTCGCCGGCGGACGCATCGCCTCGTCCGCCGGCGCCATGCGGCGCCAAGCCGCACTTCAAAGGGCTTGTCCCTTTGGTGAAGCGTTGACGGGAGAGGGCCCGTTTCCGGTGTAGGCCGGCGCTTCGCACTTCCGCCATGTCAGAGGTGTCAAACCCCGCCTCTGATGTTGAAGGGAGCATTTATGCTTCTGGTCGCTAACGGTTCCG
>OHDP01001342.1_pt1 | contig 10493 bp, 8 predicted proteins | sample 1567011 | NCBI WGS metagenome assembly OHDP01 (sample SAMEA3879532, study PRJEB24766) | human gut metagenome | biome: human-associated habitat; feature: feces | place: USA | collected 1985/1987
TTTAAGCATTAAAGATAGTCTTATAGATATATTTACAGATAGAAATGTAGTTGATTCTGCGAAGAATTACTTTGACAGCATAGTAATGAATGCTGGCAGGATAACAGGCTCTTTTGTGAATATTGGTACTTCGATAAGTGAGAATCTGTTAGGTGGAATAGATAAATATTTATCATCTAATAAGGATTTTATTAAGATAAGATTATCTGAAATGTTTGATGCAAGGGCTGTATTGTGGAATAAGATTGGTGATTTTTCGGAGTTCCTTTCGCAAATATCTGAAATATTCAGAGGTGATGCAGCACAGGGAATATCTGCTGATTTGATAGGTATTTTTGTTAATCCATTTATAACAATAGTGTCTCTATGTAACCAATTCGTGGCAGATTTGATTTCAACGTTTGTGGACCCGGTTGTCGAAAATACGGATAAAATCAAGCAGGCATTTGAATCAACGCTGGAACCTATTAGGAATGTATTAGATGAGATAACGGCTGTGATTGAAGAAACCTGTAATAAAGCTGTACAGATGTATGATGAGCATATCTCACCATTATTTGACACTGTAAAAACAGGTCTTAGCGATACATTTGGCAAGCTGTTAGATGTATATAATACATATTTTGTTCCGGTACTTAACAACATAGCTGACAAACTAAAAGAAATATGGGGCTCACACATTGAACCTTTGATGACAAAGATAATTGACATTATAGGTCATGTTGCAGATGTTATTAAAGTATTGTGGGAGAATATATTGAAACCAGTTATTGACTGGATTGTAGAAAATGTTATCCCTAAATTAGCACCAGTAATGGACTGGATATCAGATATTGCAACGGAAAAGTTTGGAAATGTAATAGATATTATCAAAGATGTATTATCTGTCTTTGATGATGTATTGGTATTCGTGAAAGATGTATTTAGCGGAAACTGGTCGGATGCGTGGAATGATATTGTTAATACATTTAGCGATATATTCTCAACAATAGGCGATATTGCAAAGGGTCCTATTAATATGGTAATCGGACTTATAAATGGTATGCTTGACGGATTAGAAAGTGGTATTAACTGGATGGTTCGTAAGGTAAATGGCTTAAGCTTTGATGTACCTGACTGGGTACCGGTTATAGGTGGTGACCATTTCGGGTTTGATTTGCCGGAAGTTGGGTTTGGCAGTATTCCATATCTTGCAGAAGGTGGATATGTAAAGCCAAACACACCACAGCTTGCAATGATAGGTGATAACAGGCACCAGGGCGAAGTTGTAGCTCCAGAGGATAAGCTTATTGATATGGCACAGAAGGCAGCAGCTATGGCATCAAGTGCTGAATTGTTGTCTGAGGCTATAAGTATTCTTAAGCAGATACTTAAAGTGTTGGAAACATTAGATCTTGATATACAGCTTGATGGAAAGAGCCTTAAGAAATATGTAGTTGATAAGATAAATGAACATACAAAGCAGACAGGAAAATGTGAGATTATTACATAAGGATGTGATGAATTGATATTACAGTGTGATGGACAGGAGCTCCCGGCCCCTGTGTCCATCAAAGTGGATGATGAGATAATATGGTCTTCTTCAACTGGACGTGCACTTGACGGAACAATGTTAGGTGATGTAGTTGCAAAGAAGAAGACATTATCTATTAGTTGGGGAGTGTTGCAGGAAGATGAAATGATATTTATTAAGAGTAAGCTTGTTGCAGGGTTCTTTCCTATAACATTCCACGATGATGGACAGGATATAACAATAACAAGTTACAGAGGCACACTAAGCAAAGACGTAATAGGGGAGTTAGATGATGGCATTTTCTATTATAGAAGTGCAAGTGTGTCAATTATTCAACAATAAGGAGAGCTAGAAGATGAAAAAGACATTTACAATTAAACAGATTGACAGAATTTCAGCAGAATTACAGAAGTTACAGAATTCAAAGAAACATTGGCCGGTTAAGGTTAATTATGCAATTGCTAAAAATCTTAAAGCATTATTGGCAGAATTAGAGACATATAACGCTGAAAGAACACGAGTATTAAAGGAAAATGCTTTAAAGGATGAAAATGGGAATGCAGTCGTAGAAGATGGCTCTTACAAGTTTGCAGAAGATAAGGAGCAGGAGGTAATTAAAGAAATTGGTGATATGTATAACATTGAAACAGAACTTGATGTGCATATGATTAAGCTGGAAGATGTTAATGAGTGCGATTCAGAAGGATATGACGGAACTACATTAGAAGATATTACTGCAATAGAGTTTATGATACAGGAGTAAGTGTATGTATAACAATGTAACGGAAGCTTTTAAAGAAACAATAAGAAGTCCATCGAGGACTTTTGAAGCCAGATTAAGAATTAATGGAAAATGGTATAATTCCCGATTTAAAAAATTGGGCTATGAGACGTCCAGCACAGCAGATGAAGCATTACAGCTAGGGTCGGCGGTATCTGCTAAGATAGAGATTACTCTTAAGAAGATAGATGAATTATTTGAAAACACAGAGATACCAGTAGAGATAGGTTTAAAGCTGCCAAGTGGAAAGTATGAATATATTCCACTTGGCTTTTTTACAGCAGAGCACCCACAAAGTGATCAGGCAACAACGACATTTACAGCATATGACAGAATGATGAAGACTACAGGACTATATATATCCAATCTGATATATCCAGCAAGTGCTGCTTCGGTTTTAAGTGAGATAAGTACAAGCTGTGGTGTTCCGGCAGACGTAAGTGGTCTGGATTACATAATGATACAGACTAAACCAGTTGGATATACATACAGAGAGGTGATAGGCTATATAGCTTCATTAGCTGGTGGATTTGCATGCGTGGACAGAGCCGGAACTATTGTTATTAAGTGGTATAAAGAATGTGAGTATTCTATAGATAAAACAAGAATTATGTCATTTGAGCATAATGAAAGCGACTTTCATCTGGATTATATTAACTGCAATGTGGATAGCCAGACTGAATTATCACAAGGCGGTGGACAACTGGGAATAACCTTTTCCAACCCATTTATGACGTCAGACAGATTAAGTTATATATATCAGAGCATTAAAGGATTTACTTATAGAGGTGCTTCGTTAAAGACACTTGGAGATATACGCCTGGATCCGTGGGATATCATAACTGTCAATGATGGTACTGGTGAATATAAAATGCCGGTTATGAATTTGGCACAGGAATATGATGGCGGTATGGCTATGACTGTTACATCTTATGGTAAGACGGAAGCTGAGACTGAAACAGATTTTAAAGGTCCGACAACACAGCAGAACGAAAGAATATATTCTGATTTGATATTAGCAAAGGAATTAATAGCAAAGAAAGTTGATGCTGACTGGGTTAAGGCTAATACAGTTACGGCAGAAAAAATCACCGCTGTAAATGCAGAGATAATTGATATAAAGACTAATTATCTAAAAGCCGAGGATGCAGATTTGAAGTATGCTAACATAAAGCTTAGTAATATCGAGGCCGGCTCTATAAAGACAGCAATGATAGACAAAGGTGCAGTTGGTACAGCTCAGATTGCAGATGGAAGCATAACAGATGCTAAGATAGTAGATTTAACTGCTAATAAAATAACAAGTGGAACTATAGATGCCGCGAACATTGAGGTAATCAACCTTAAGGCTGCCAATATCACGGTAGGAACAATTAATGGTAAGCAGATAGCTGAAGGAGCAATAGATACATCCAAATTTGGAACAGATGTAACAGACTGGATGAATACAACAGATAAAGATATAGAAAATGCAGCACAAAAGGCAGATACAGCTAATACGAATGCGGCTGGTGCATTAAGCACGGCGGAAGCGGCTAAACTTTTATCAGCGGCGGCTTCTAAGACTGCGGAAGGAGCACAGCTTACAGCAGATGGCAAGAATACAGTATTTTATCAGACAACAGCACCATTGGCGGAGAGTAGAAAAACTAATGATATATGGTTTAATACAGCAGATTCTAATAAAATGTATTACTTCGATGGCAAAGGCTGGGTATTACGTCAGTTCGGAACTAATGCCATTGCAAATGCCTCTATAACTAATGCCTTAATAGCAGATGCAACAATACAGAATGCCAAGATTGCCAATATGGATGCAGGAAAGATTACAAGTGGTTATATATCCGCAGACAGGATAGCTTCAGGTTCGATTGTAATTGGAAAACTTGATGCTGGTACGCAGAATGATATAGCCGCCGCCAAGAAAAGATATCAGATAACTGTAGATTTAAGAGACGCAAAATATAATACGGATACATATTATCCCGTATTAATAAATGCAGCTATACCATATAACGGATATTATACATATGAGTGTAATGTACAGCTAAACAGTGGTTTTAAGCCGGTATGGTCTACACACAATCGGGGCTTTACCTGCAGTCTTATACTTAAGGTTTTAGCAAGTGGTTGGGGAACAACGGATGCAAGTGGTTACTTAGAAGAAAACAATTATAAATACTGTAAAAAAATGCCTGCGTTTGTAGGGCAGGTACTACAACATAGCCAGATATATTTTATGTTGCGTGGTGGGGCACGATATTACCTTTATACACCTAATAAAAGTGATGTAATAATATATACGGCTAAAACTAATATAGCAAGAGATACGTCATATACAGTGTATCTTGAACCTACCCAATCGCCAAAGAATGATTATGCGGAGGCTAAAGGATCTACAATTGCAAGCTGGTGTGCTGCAAATAATAAGACCCTTATTAATGGTGGAAAGATATATACAGGCAGTGTTACAGCAACACAGATAGCGGCAAATGCAATAACAACAGAAAAGATAGCGGCAAATGCAGTTAATGCATATAAAATAGCAGCAAGTGCTATAACTTCGGCAAAAATAGCAGCAAATGCAATAACAACAGAAAAGATAGTGGCAAGTGCAGTTACAGCCGCGAAGATAGCTTCTAAGACAATAACAGCCAATCAGATAGCTGCCAATTCAATCACAGCGGCTGAGTTAAGTGTATCTACATTATCTGCAATATCAGCAAACTTAGGAACGGTTACAGCTGGAGTGCTTAAAAGTACCAATTATGTTGCTAATAGTACAGGAAGTACATTTAATCTGAATAATGGTTATTTGGAAATAAATAATGGAAGTGTAAATTTAAAAAATTCGGTTGCATCAACAAAAATAAATGCATCTGGTTTTATAACTTCTCAATTTTTAGGGCATACGTTAGACTGCACAGGAACCATTTTTAATGGAGTTACAATATATAAAACAAATAATAAAAGTGACTATAAAATAATGCTTGGTAATGAGGCAGTTTCGATATTTAAAGAAGAATCTGAAATTATTTCAGGAAAAAATGGTGCCAAATATTATAAAGATGGATTTGATTATTATAGAAATAGTAAATTAGTTACAAGAGCAGGATTTGAGGACAATGGCGGCGCTTTCTGGTTAGCTAATAGCCAAGGTGCTAATACAATTGGTTTGATAGGAAGTCAAGGTTTAATCTATGGTAGAAAAATAAGTGCTGATTATGGGATTCCGTTTGTTCAATGGGGAACTAACTGGAATTTTGGTAGTGGATCCTGGAAAGAATATATTATTATATTTCAAAAATCATATGCTGCACCACCATTAATTTCAGTTATGCCTACGACATTATTCTCTAATGAAAATATTTGTTTGACTGAAGTTACAGAAACTTATTTTAAGTATTCGGTGTATGAACCAACAACATCATTTGCATATGGAACCAGATGGATGGCAATAGGTGTTAATAATGGATAAAATCCACAGAAGTGGTAGAAAGAGGTAAAAATGTTAAATGTAAACAAATCTATAACATTAAATGGAACAAGCAGTGTAGAGGAGAATGGTGCAGTTACAGATATTATGTATATGAATGCTACAATCTCCGCCAATGGAGGGTTGTCTATAAATCGCAACATAGCTAATGCACAGGCATATATAGCAAATAAGGCAACATATACGAAAGATATAACAGAATTTGAAAATAAATTAAATGAGTTGGTAACAGAATTTAGTAAATAAAGGAGGAAAATGGAGATGATTAGAGCACCAAATATTAAAGTGAATATTAATTAAAGAGTATATAAGATTTTAGGAGGAAAGAAAAAATGATAACTTTAAGATATATGTATGCGGAAGCTGCACACGACAAATTGCTACAGCTTGTTATAATAGCAATAATAACAGATACAATCTTTGGCATATTAAGGGCAATTAAGGACCGTAATTTTAATAGCTGTTTTGGAATTAACGGAGCAATCCGAAAATGCGCAATGATTTTATCTATAATATTGCTTGTTATTGTCGATTATATAACGCAATTCAATTTAATAGGCTTCTTACCTGAAGAAGTAAGACAATTTTTTGGAGAAAGTATCGGCATCGCAGGATTTTTCGAAATCCTATTCTTGACCTATGAAGTTGTTAGTATATTAAAAAATATGGTTCTATGCGGACTGCCAGTCAAAAAGATATGGTCATATGTAAGAACATTTCTTAGTAAATATACGGATGAGTTACCAGACGATGATGAGCTTGCAGATACGGCCAGTAAAGCAGAAGTAAGCAACGAAAAATATATTAGTTAGTAAGCACACGTAGTTGATTATGTGTGCTATTTTTATGCACACATAGCGGAAATATATAAAAGAAAGTGAGAAATAAGACTATGAAAAGAGGAATAGACATAAGCAGACATCAGGGAAATCTTGATTTTGATTACATTAAGGAGAACTTTGATTTTGTTATAATCCGCTGTGCCTATGGCAGCGACTTAAGCAAGGATGACAGCGAGTGCGGACAGTGTGATTCTATGGCACAGACATATATAGATGAATGTGAGAAGAGAGGTATTCCGTATGGACTTTATCTATATCAGTATGCTGGCAACAATGATGAATCATTAAGTGAAGCTGCACACATACGAGAATGGTATAACAAGTGTAATCCAGTTATGGGATTGTATCTTGATATTGAGGATGCAGACGGATACAAGGCTGAAAATGGCATTGATTACCATTATACACAGGAGCTTGCACTTATATGGCTTGATGCATTATCCGATATTACTGCAAAGGGTATCTATGCAAGCCATAGCTGGTTAAATGAATATATGAATGTAGATGAACTTATAGAGCACGGTGCTCTTATCTGGGAAGCTCATTGGAATGATGATGGTGAGATCTGTGAAGATAAATTTGCTATGTCGCAGGAGTCTAGTGACTATTATTTAAACGATGGGACAAGAGTAGATTATGACATAATGTATGATGAAGTCTATGACAGACTTACAAAAGCGAATGAGTATGATCACAGGAATGATGATGTTGAAGATAATGATAATGCGGATGAAGATAATAATGCCGGTGCTGATGAGACTACAGAGCAGCTGCAGCATGAGATAGGAGATTATGTTGAATATAATGCAATATATGCCTCATCTACATCAGAAGCTGCACTCACACCATCAGCCGGATTTAATAGCGGAAGAATAACAAGGGTTATTCCCTGGGCTTCCAACCCATATCTTATTGACGATGGAATAGGCTGGGTCAATGATGGATGTATTGTATCAGCAGGCGACAGTTCGGATGGTGAAAGGAATGAAGAATCTGAAACTGACATATCTGATATAAAAGCCGGTGATAAGGTAAGAGTGCTTCTTAATGTTGATTATGATACAGATAGAGCATTTAATCTTTATTATGATGAATATGATGTTATCCAGGTTAATGGAGACAGAGCAGTTATCGGTATTGGCAATACTGTAACAAGTGCAATAGATGTACATAACATTGAAAAAGTCTGACATATATAATAAGGAAGAAACTCTTTTCATATCATAATAAAAATACACACTATACACATAAAAATGATTTATAATATTTATATTGTTGGAACACTATTAGGTAGTAGAAAAACAGATATGTAATTAGCACGTAACTAACAATATTATGCTAAATACCAGTAAATAAGCAACTTGCTGTTTCTGTACAGCAGGCTGCTGATGAAGGTAAGTTCTAATAGAAAGCTAGCATTTATGCTGTTTAGAGAGCTTTTAGAAAATCTAAAGGCTCTCTTTTTAATATTAATTGTTGGAGGTGGACATCGATAAATGAAATGTCCATCTCTTTTTTTATTAAATGTCTTGTCTTGCTGCTGGAAATGTAGTATATTAACAATAGTTTCTTGAACGACAACTAAATATTTTAGCGTGATAAGCAGCTTATAATGGAATGTGTGCTGCTTTTATCAGATGAATGGAGGAATTGTTATGAAGAGTATATATTTGCTCAAAGAAGATTTTAAGAACTTTCCAATAGGAGAGTTTCCATATGATAAGAATCATTCGGCAATGGGAGAGTATCATTTTGTGCAATATCCAGGGTATTATGGAAAATGGTATGACCCTGTGTGCAATTACAGATATAATGGTCAAGGTGCTTCGTGGGTTATTACGGAGTATTGTGGGAAGCATTATATGGAGCAGATGAGACTTCATAATACAGAGCCGCATAGAACTTTCCCAACTCTTGAGACTGGAGACCGCTTTTGGGAGAATTATGATATAGAAGCAAGTGTCAGAATGTTTAATACTAAGTGGGGAAATGCCGGTATTGGTTTCTGTGCACAGAATTCTCTTAATATGCTTGTATTTATGTTTGAAGATAAACAGGTAAAGCTTGTTTACCGCCATAAAGAAAATGTTGAGGAGCTTGAAAGTAAAGCATTTGATTATAATAGTGACGATACATATATATTAAATGTAAGTGTTAACGGCAGTCATGTTGAGTGCTATGTTAATGGCACTAAATATATAGATATTGATACAGTTTATGCTGTACAGGGGGGAAAGGCAGCAATTACGGCTACTATACCAGCGGCATTTGGCTACATTAATGTCAATGTAGATGAAAAGACAGATGAAAGAATTAAAGCTAAGAGGGAAGAATACAGTAATAAATGCACAGAAGCACAGAGCAGATATCCAAAGATGAAGCTTGTTAAGAAGATAGACCTTAAAGGCTGTGGAACAGGAAGACAGGTGCGTTTTGGACACCTGCTTGGTAATGGAGAGTATCAGATGGTGCTTGCCCAGTGTCAGAAAAGAGTCAACAGAGATGCATATGGAACTATAAGCTGTCTTACAGCTATGGATTTGGATGGTAATATATTATGGCAGTATGGTGAACCTACAGATAATATGGAGATAGGAAATATATCTGCTGATATGCCAATGCAGATATATGATATTGATGGTGATGGATACGATGAGGTTATAACTGCCAAGAATTTCGAGGTGCTTATACTTGACGGAAAGACAGGAAATGTTAAGAAAAGAGCAAAGACACCATTATCGACAATGGAAGAAGATGGCACAATTATAGGTGTTCCTGATGGAGAATATGCATTTGACAGAATTAACCCTGATGGAATGAGGATATGCAATTTCAGAGGACTTGATAAGCCAGGGGATATTCTTATTAAGGACAGATATTGCAGGGTATATGCGTTAAATGATGACCTTGAAGTTATGTGGCATTTTCAGAGTGATAAGAATACAGGACATTTTCCATTTGCAATTGACATTAATGGTGATGGCTATGATGAACTGCTGGTTGGATATAATATGCTTGATTGTAATGGAAAGAAAATGTGGACTATGCCGTTTAAGGTAGACCACATTGATGAAATTGTACCAGGAAGATTTGAAACAGGTCCTAATAAAGGGAAAAAATTCTTTGCGTGTGTTGCAGGTACACAAGGTTTTATTCTTTGTGACTTTGAAGGTAATATTTTAAAACAGGACGGAATTGGACACGCACAGAGAGTGAGTCTTGCTAATTACTGTCCGGATAAAGAAGGATATGAGATGGCTGTAGTTAATTTCTGGGGACATCAGGGCATTATATATTTCTACGACAGTGAAGGCAATGATATGTGGGAAATGGAGAATGAGCTTAATGGTAATCTTCTTACACCGGTTAACTGGACAGGTGATGGACAGGATTTCATACTTCTTAATGCAGATGTTAAGAGAGGTGGAATGATAGATGGTAATGGAATACAGGTTGTAAAGTTCCCTGATGACGGACACCCAACTCTTTGCACGGAGGCGGTTAATCTTTTAGGTGATGCAAGAGATGAAATTGTAACGTGGGATTATAATTATATGTATATATACACGCAGGATGATGAGCCGATGGAAAATGCTTACAAGCCATATAAGTATCCGGACTACAATGCTTCCAATTACAGAGGTGAGTATTCATATAGGGAATTATTCTGGTAGAAAGATGATAAATAAACAAGACATCATATATTGATTATAATAGTTGATAGAATATTAACGATGTAAGGGTTAAAAGGAATTTTAACCCTTATTGTGGTGTTTGGATTGCTACATTGCTATGCAATCCGAACAATCCGCTAACACCCCAGACTTCAATAAAAACATATTCTACGACTTTTTATTCCGG
>OHDP01001364.1_pt1 | contig 10336 bp, 9 predicted proteins | sample 1567011 | NCBI WGS metagenome assembly OHDP01 (sample SAMEA3879532, study PRJEB24766) | human gut metagenome | biome: human-associated habitat; feature: feces | place: USA | collected 1985/1987
AGTCCCTCTCCCTGATCCCTTTGGTTGTCTCCCTCTTTCATATTGACAGGTGCATTGATTCGAATAGCGAACCCGAGAAGTGCTGTCCGACAAAAAGAACTATCAGTAGTTTACTATCGTAGGCACAACTGAACAATATAACAGAAGTACATCAAGCAAAAGACTTTTTCTACAATCTGAACCGTACTGCTTAAAAACAGTACGGCTTTTCATTTTGCATAATCCGCTTTTTTCTGCGAAAGCTATCTCTATGAACAGTAAACGTAAACGAAAATACGACCGCACAGGAAAGCACGCCCATCTGCTTTACGGCTCGCTTTGCGGTTTTCTTAATGGATTGTTCGGCTCAGGCGGCGGAACTGTCGCCGTGCCTGCCTTTGAGAAAAACGGCACAGAGCCGAAAAACGCCCACGCTTCCTCGGTCGCCCTGATATTCGTACTGAGCCTTGTCACCGCCGTTATATATTTAATGAACGGGAAACTGGATTTCGGCACAGCGTGGGAATATATACCCTACGGTCTTATCGGTGCGATACTCGGCTCTTTTCTTCTCGGAAAAATCCCCGACAGGCTGATAAGGATAATATTCGGTCTGCTTATGATTGCAAGCGGAGTGAGGATGATATTATGAATATTTTAGTGGGGATACTCACCGGAGCCACTGCGTCAATGGGGCTTGGCGGAGGCTTCATTCTGCTCGTGTATCTTTCGGTATTCACTGAAATACCGCAGAATATTGCGCAAGGGATAAACCTTCTTTTCTTCCTCCCAATTGCACTGCTCTCCCTTATCATACACATTAAAAACAAGCTGACAGACTTAAAGCTTGTGGGGAAATATCTTATTCTCGGACTTCCCTGCGCCGTTGTCGGAAGCTATGTCGCAGGAATTACGGATGTGGCTGTTCTGCGAAAGCTGTTCGGCATATTCGTTTTATATATCGGGATAAATCAGCTATACGTCAGCTTTTCAAATAAACCGTGCAAAAAAAGATCCGACAGCAAGTAACGCCGTCGGATTCTTTTACTTCTTCCCTTTTATCTTATCCCAATACACCTTTGACTGCTGTTCGAATTTGTTATCACCGAACGTATAATAGGGTGATGGTCTGTGTGTGCTTGTATGGTTTTGCATTTGCACTATCACATAGTATTTTTCGTAGGGGAGGAGCTTGCTCCTCCCGAAATATTGTGGTGCTTACCATAAACAATTTGCAAGGAAATTAAGCTTTGGGTTACGGTTGATAGTTGACAGATTATAAACTTGGCGAATGGTTAGAAGTTAGTGCGACGGGAGGGGCAAGCAAGGCAAGGATGCCTTAGCGTGTGTGTCCAAAGTTTCGCAAGGATGCGAAACAAATAAAGCACACACAGACCCTCACCCTACGAAAAGCGAGAGTGATAGTGCGGTTTTGGGAGGGTTGGTTCGGGCGTAAGGGTGGCGGTGCTTTTGAGAGGGCTGTGGGTGGTGGGACGGGGAAACGATAATATCGTAAAATCGGCATATATATTTGCTTTGTATTTATTAATTTCCACAAAAAAACCGATAATTATTTGGCGGTTTTGTTGAAAATGATGTGAAAACGTGATTTAAATTTGACTTTAGTTACACAATGTGATAAGATAAACCTATATAAAGACGGTCAAAAACCGTATTGTTTATCCTTTGTGTGAGGTAGCAAAATGAAGAAGAACAAGAATGTATATGACGGGGCTGAAATGGTTCCGGAGAACGTTGAAAATACACATAAGAAAGGGAAATCTCTTACCGGCAGAATATTCAGGTGGATGTGTCTTGCTGTCGGCGGTTCGCTTATGCTTGTCTGCATAATCAATATACTGCTGAGCTATACATATCTTAAGCAGGCGCTTGTGAATGAGATGGACGAGGTAGTGCATACCGCATCGAATACTATTTCAAATCAGCTGGAATCTGTTGTAAACGCAATAACGCAGATTTCTGCCGACGCCGATTTTTCTGACGTTGCAGATGTATCTGCGATACGCTCGAAGTGTATTTCTGTTGCAAGAGATAATTCTATGTATGTCAAGGTCGATATGACGGACAGGGACGGTAAGGGACTTAACGACGACTCTCTCAACTGGTCGGATGATCCTGCATATCGTGAGGTAATAGAAACCAATAAAGCGGTTGTCGGTGAGCCTTATTTCTACGAAAAGACGGGTAAGGTCGTTATGGACGTTACCGTGCCTATAATTTCAAACGATATAAATAGGCTGCTGAGAGCGGTGCTTCGTATAACAGTTGACGTGAATGTATTCTCGAATGTTATCGGTCAGATTTCAATCGGCGATACCGGCTATGCGATGGTGGTTGACGCTAAGGGAAATATAATCGCACATCCGGACTCGGAACTGATACCGCAGCAGATGAATTATATCAGTCTTGCTTCGCAGGACGGCTCATATCAGGCTATGGCTGATTGCGTTTCATCGGCAATTGCGGGTGAATCGGGATTCGGAGAGGTTACGCTTGACGGCGTTTCAAAATATGTCAGCTATGCGCCTATAAGCAATGCGGAGGGCTGGAGCTGTATAATGGTTGCGACACCGTTTGAGCATACGCAGAGCATTTATAATTCTGTTGTTATCGGCGCTATTGTAGCGGTCGTATGCTTTGCGCTGTCGGTACTGCTTATAATAACGATAGTGAAAAAGATAATTTCGCCCGTAAAGCAGTGTTCGGACAGAATCGTTACGTTATCGCACGGCGATCTTCACCAGCAGGAACTTGACTTCGGCAAGAAAATTGACAAGGAAATATCTCAGCTGAGCGAAAGCACGAACCTTATCAGCAAGAATATAAACGAAATCATATCCGACATCGACACTATGCTCAGAACGCTCGGAAACGGCGATCTTACATATAAGCCGGCTGATGTTTATCTCGGTGACTTTGCGCCTATCAGGCAGTCATACGAATCTATAATGATCTCACTTAATAAGACGATGGACAAAATAAGCAAGGCAGGTCAGCGTGTTGCTACAGGCTCTGAGCAGGTGGCATCTGCGGCAGGCAGTCTTTCGGGCGGTGCGGCAAAGCAGGCGGCATCGGTCGAGGAGCTTTCGGCATCGCTTACCGAGGTTGCGGAAAAGGTCAACCGTAACGCAGCGAGAGCGGAAAACGCCGCTGAGAATTCGGCTCAGGCTACAAAGCTTGTTGAATCGGGCAACGAACAGATGAACGGTCTGCTTGGGGCTATGCAGGAAATCGGAGAAACATCCGGCGAAATCGAAAAGATAATAAGAGCAATAGACAATATTTCGTTCCAGACGAATATACTTGCGCTTAATGCGGCGGTAGAGGCGGCAAGAGCGGGCGACGCAGGAAAGGGATTTGCTGTTGTTGCGGATGAGGTAAGAAATCTTGCCGGCAAGGTCGCTGAGGCGGCAAGCACAACAACGGAGCTTATCAAGAACTCGATGAAGGCCGTTGAAAACGGAACGATGATTGCAAACAGGACGGCACAGACGCTGACCGAGATCGTCAATACGACAACCGCCACCACAAAGCTGGTAGGCGAGATCTCAACGGCTTGCGCAGAGCAGGCTGAGGCTATAGAGCAGATCAATGTCGGCGTTGATCAGATCTCTTCGGTAGTACAGACAAACTCAGCTACAAGCGAGGAATGTGCGGCTTCTGCACAGGAGCTTTCGGTACAGGCAAATCTGCTTGACGAGATGGTATCCGGCTTTACGATCGACGAGGAGCTTGTTACTCGTGAAGAAGTGAAGGAGGATGAAGAACCGTCTGAGGAAGAGGAAAACGCCGATAACGGGGAAGAACCCGAATATGCGGATGACGACCCGGACGATGACGAAAACTGAATTTCTTAAAACAGGCAACAATATATAACTGATCCCTCCCGTGTGATTACACGGGAGGGATCGTTTTATCAGTATTCGTCTTTTATGCGGAATAAGGTTTCGTGGGGGTCGGGCTGACGGTCGGCAACGTACATATCGTTTATCACGATGTAGCGGCTGTCCTGAAGGGTCTGTACTACTTTGTCAATGTCTTCCTCAGTGCCTTGCGCCTCCATTTCGACCGAGCCATCGTAGAGATTTTTTACCCAGCCTGTTACGCTGTAGAGCGAGGCGGCATTCTGCGCCCGGTAGCGAAAGCCGACACCCTGAACTCTGCCTTTGAAGAAAAAGTGCTTTCTGATTATCTTTGTATTCATTTTTGCCTCCGTCAGAATGTGAATATGTCTTTATCAAGCTCTTTCACAAGCTTATCGCTGTAAAGCTCCATTTCTTCGGGGCTTTGTGAGCTGAGAGGCTCGATTATGCCGATCGTCATCATACCTGCCTGCCTTGCGGCTTTGAGAGAAGCGGATACGTCATCGAGCATAATGCAGTTTTCGGGCGGTACGCCGAGCGTTTTTGCGGTATCGAGATATATGTCGGGGTACTGTTTGCCTTTGCCGAAAACGGCGGCGGAGCTTATCGTTTCAAACATTCCCCACAGTCCTGTGTGATGAAGCACGGGGGTGTAAAGCTCGGGGGTCTGTGAGGTGCATACAGCGGTCTTGTAGCCGTTTTTCAGAGCAAGCTCAACCGTTTCACGAGCGAAGGGTTTTAGTTTTACGTTGTGGCGGTATTCGTCTATGGCGAGATCTGTCCATTCCTGCATAAGCTGTTCGGGCGTTTCGGGAAGACTGAAAAGATCTATGGTGTACAATGCTGTTTCGTAAAAAGAGCGGTGACTGCATTGCCTGCCGTAATCATCAGGCGGAGTTATGCCACGTCTGCGCAGAAATTCCTCGTCAACGTACTGCCAGACGTACATCGAGTCGAGCAGAGTACCGTCAAGGTCGAACAGCACGGCTTTTATATCGTTCATATTCTTCTCCTTTCTGAGCTTTTATATATTGCTATTGTATCACAATAAGGCGGTGGGGTCAATAAGATTTTACGGACGATTTTCGTGTATGCGGCTTGCAAAATGCGTGGATTTATGGTATACTGAATTAAAAGAAATACAGAGAAGAATAAAGGAAAGAAAAGAAAATTGGAACAGACAAAAGAAAACAAGATGGGCGTAATGCCTGTAAATAAGCTGCTTGTTACAATGTCACTGCCTATAGTTATATCAATGCTTATCCAGGCAATGTATAACCTTGTTGACAGCGTATTTGTGGCACAGATAAACCCGGACGCACTGACCGCTGTAGGCATGGCGTTTCCGATGCAGAGCCTTATGATAGCGTTTCAGACGGGGCTTGGCGTCGGAATGAATGCGCTTGTATCACGCTATCTCGGACAGAAGAAGCCTTATGAGGCGGGTCTTGCGGCAACGCATGCGCTTATTCTTACCGCTTTGAACTATGTTATATTTTTAATAGTAGGGCTTACGGCGATACCTGCGTTTTTTTCGATACAGACACATTCCGAAATCATAGCAGGATACGGTGTTGAATATCTGTCAATCGTATGCTGTGGCTCGCTCGGATTATTCTTCCAGATATACGGCGAGCGTATATTGCAGGCGACAGGCAAGACACTGCTTTCGATGGTGTCGCAGATACTCGGTGCTGTTATAAACATAGCGCTTGATCCTGTGTTTATTTTCGGCGTTGATTTTCTCGGAATACCCGCAATGGGCGTTACGGGTGCGGCAATCGCCACTGTAACAGGTCAGATAATAGCGGCGGCGGTAGGATTTTTACTACACCACTTCCACAACAAAGAATTAAGGCTTGTATTCAGAAAATTCAGACTGAATCTTGGTACGATAAAGACGATATATGCCGTTGGAATACCTTCTATTATAATGAGTGCGCTGGTTTCGGTGCTGACGTTCGGTATGAATATAATACTGAAAGCGTATGAGCCTGCGGCGGCTACGGTATTCGGCGTATATTTCAAGCTGCAGAGCTTCGTATATATGCCTGTGTTCGGTATGAATAACGGAATAGTTCCTATCATAGCCTATAACTATGGGGCAGGAAAGCCGAAGCGTATAACGGATACGCTGAAGCTCGGTGTTATCTGCTCGGTTGTGATAATGATAATCGGACTGCTACTGTTCCAGCTTATACCGGTGCAGTTACTGGGAATGTTCGCTCCGACTGACGATATGATAAGGCTCGGTGAAACGGCGCTCAGAATATTCAGCGTATCGTTTGTATTTGCCGGAGTGTCGATAGTGTTAAGCTCGGGCTTCCAGGCGCTCGGAAACGGCTTTTACAGCATGATAGTATTTATAGTAAGGCTTATTGTGCCGACACTGCCTTTTGCGTGGCTGTTCGGCATTATCGGAGGGGTTGACTGTATATGGTGGTCGCTCCCTGTAAGCGATTTGTTAGGACTTATTGTTGCGATACTCCTTATGCGCAGGATCTATAAGAATGTCATATCGAAAATGTATGACAAACAGGATGAATCCTCGGCACAGGTACAGCAGGCATAAGAATAAAGCACAAACGGAGGAATGATTATGGGAAAAATAATCACTATTTCAAGACAGTACGGAAGCGGAGGAAGCGAGATCGGCAGAAAGGTCGCAAAAGCGCTTTCAATCCCGTATTATGACAGGACGATAATTGATGTTACCGCAAAGGAAAGCGGATTTGATCCCAAATACATAGAACGTGCGGAGCAGACAACAACGACCAGTTTTCTTTACAATCTTGCGATAAACGGTATGTATACACAGCCGCTTACCGACCAGCTTTTCTCGGCGGAGTGCAGAGTTATCAAGGCTCTTGCGGATAAAGGTCAGTGCGTTATAGTCGGTCGCTGTGCGGACTATGTGCTGAGGGAGCAGTACAGCACATTTGATGTTTTCGTGCATTCTACGGATGATTTCAGATGCGGACGTATTTGTGAGCATGACAATATAAGCAAGGACGAGGCGCTTTCGATTATCAGACAGAAGGATAAGGCAAGGCGCAGACACTACAAGTATTATACGGAACGTAACTGGGGCGAATCGCTGAATTACGATCTGTGCATCAATACGGCTACCTGCGGTATTGATGAGGCGGCTGAAATAATCGCTAAGCTTGCAGGCAAATAAAGACGTCGCATTCAGCGGCTGACGCCTTTAAGAATAGTAAAAAATCGGCTGTCAATGGTGACTTTCAAATCACATTGGCAGCTTATTTTTTTAAAACAGTTAAACAGAGAAAATATTTGAACAGAAGGAACGGTGAACGATGGAATTTGTAATGCTCTTTTTTTCGGCAATCATCATTGTCTGCATTGTAGGCAATAAGCTGTCGGCAAGGATAGGCGTACCGAGCCTGCTTATATTTCTGGCACTTGGTATGATATGCGGCTCGGACGGTATTCTGAAGATACCGTTTGACAACTATCAGCTCAGCGAGCAGGTGTGTACGGTATGTCTTATATTTATAATGTTCTGCGGCGGTTTTTCTGCCAACTGGAAAGCGGCAAAACCTGTTGCTTTGCGTGCAGGACTTTTATCCTCGCTCGGTACGATAGTTACGGCGCTTATTACTACGGCAGGCTGTCATTTCCTGATAGGATTTGATATAAAAGAGAGCTTTCTTATCGGTGCGGTTATTTCGTCTACCGATGCGGCATCGGTGTTCTCGATACTTCGTTCAAAGCAGTTAAACCTGCGTGGCGGTCTGGCTTCACTGCTGGAAATCGAGAGCGGTTCCAACGACCCGTTTTCTTATATGCTGACGGTCATTGCGCTTGCGATAATGGCAGGTGATGATATTTCACAGCTTGGTCTTCTTGCGGTGCTGCAGATAGTCCTCGGTGTTGCGTTCGGCTTTGCAATGGGACTTGCCGCAGTGTTTGTAATGAAAAAGGTGAAGCTGTCGAAAAACAGCTTTGACATAATTTTCATGATGGCAATGATATTTGCGGCATATTCCGCACCTATACTGCTCGGCGGCAACGGATACCTCAGCGTATACATAGCAGGTATCATCATCGGTAACAGCAACATAGGAGAGAATAAGGCGCAGCTTGTACATTTCTTCGACGGAATAACGGGGCTGAGCCAGATAATGCTGTTCTTCCTGCTGGGATTGCTGTCAAATCCTTCACAGCTGCCGGGCATAATACTTCCGGCGCTTGCAATATTTGCGGTGATGACCTTTATATCACGTCCTGCTGCGGTGTTTGCAATATGCTCAAAGGGGTATACATGGGCTGACAGGCTGTTTATAGCGTGGTCGGGTCTGAGAGGTGCATCGTCCATCGTTTTCGCAATAATGGCTACGGTGAGCGATGTGTACACGGACAGCAATCTGTTCAATATAGTAGTGTGCGTCTGCCTTATCTCCGTTGCATTTCAGGGAACGTTACTGCCGAAGGTCGCAACGGGGCTTAAACTCATTGATAACGAAAGCAGTGTATTAAAGACGTTCAACGACTATCAGGACGAAACTCCGCAGTTCAATATGATGCGTATATTCGTATCGGATACTCACACCTGGAACGGACACAAGATAAGCGAGATAGATTTTCCCGATGATTCGCTTGTGCTTATGATAAAACACGGCGACAGCACTATCGTGCCGAAAGGCGATACGGTGATAAATGCCGGAGATGATGTTATACTCAGCATTCCGTCATACAGAGACAGCGGAAATATATTGCTCAAGGAATACGAGATAGGACCAAAGCATTTGTGGAAGGGAAAGACTATAAAGGAGCTTGACCTGCCGACTACGCTTCTTATTATAATGATAAAGAGAAACGGCGATATGGTCGTACCTAACGGAAGCACTGTAATAAAGCAGGGTGATATTCTTGTTGTAAGCGACCAGTCGCATATAGAAGAAAAGAAGAAAAAGGATAAGCACGGCGGTGACGAGCCGGATAAAAAGTCGGATAAAGCGGCTGAGAATAAAGAATGCGATGAAAAAGAGGGAGAGAAGGTGAGCGTGTAACAATTGACGGAACAACGATAATGACTTTCGGGCTTGAAATTAAAGGTCAGCTGTGATAGAATAAGGCTGACGGCTTTTGTAAATATGAAACTGCCGTGTTATATATGCGGCAGTTGCTTTTTTGTGAGGAAAATATGAAACGCAGTAAGAAAATATCGGTGCTCAGAGAGTGCGCTCGGAACAAGCATATATGCAGGTGCTTTTACGAATATGACAAAAGCTATTGGTATTACTATATCAATGATTTCAACGACAAATTTGTACTCGGGCAGGAAGAAAACGACTTTGAACTTAACGGATATACGATCCGCAACCTTGACGAACTGAAAAAAGCGGAAATCAAGAATGATGTCTGTGAAGAGATAAACAGACTGAACGGGGTTGCAGGGCAGATCAAAGCTCCCGGAATCGATATAAGTTCGTGGCAGAGCATATTCAATTCGCTTCTGGAGTGCGGCGAATGGGTGATAGTCGAGAATGAAAATGATGAGATATTCCATATAGGGATAATCTTAAAGGCAGGGAAGAATAAACTGACGATGAGAGAGTTTGACGCAGACGGAAAATGGCAGGAAGAAACCAAAATTCCATACAAAGAAATAACAAGCGTCAGCTTTAAAACAAGATATATTGATAACTGGAGAATGTATCTCGAAAGAACGAAAGAAGGATAAGTATGGACATTAAGGAAAACTTCAAGGGGCATTTAAGCACTATCAATCATCACAAGATGGAAGTAATGAGGCTGTGTTTCAAGGTCGGTCTTTATAAGCAAGGGCTTATGCATGATCTGTCAAAATACTCGCCGAAGGAATTCATAAGCGGCGTGGTATTTTACACGGGGGATAAAAGTCCGAACACTACGGAAAGACGTGCGACGGGAAAAAGCGAGGCGTGGCTTCACCATAAGGGAAGGAACAGGCATCACTTTGAATACTGGATAGATTACGGACAGGAGCCGGGTTCTGCGATGCAGGGAACGAAGATGCCTGTAAAGTATGTTGTGGAGATGTTCTGTGACAGGGTGGCGGCTTGTAAGACATATTATAAAGAGAATTATAACGACAGTATGCCGTTTGAATATTTCAACAAAAACAGAAAACACTATATGATGCACCCGGAAACTATGGAGCTTCTTGGAAAAATGCTGATAATGCTGAAAAGATACGGCGAGGAGGATACGCTGGTATACATAAGGGAGAGAATCCTTACCGGAAGGTATCCGAAAAAGACAGCGGTAAAAAGCTGATAAAATACATTAAATAGCAGAAAAATGCAGTAAATAGAATATATAGACAGCTTTTTACGGCTGATTGTACAAAGTGCCTTTAAAAACGGGATTAAACGAGTAAGTTTTATGTAAATTTACTTTGAAAAAAACGTTGACAAACGTTATTTTCCGTGATATAATAGACAAGCACTCAAACGAGAGGGCAC
>OHDP01001368.1_pt1 | contig 10330 bp, 2 predicted proteins | sample 1567011 | NCBI WGS metagenome assembly OHDP01 (sample SAMEA3879532, study PRJEB24766) | human gut metagenome | biome: human-associated habitat; feature: feces | place: USA | collected 1985/1987
ATGAACAAACAACAGTTCATGTGGGTGCAGATGAATATAATGCAGACAAAGAAGCTTATCGTCGATTCTCAGATGATATGTTAAAATATGTACAAAATTCAGGAAGAACAGCACGTATTTGGGGAAGTTTAACTCAATGTTCAGGAAAAACTCCGGTTAGAAGTAAAGATGTTCAAATGAATTTATGGAACTTTGGTTATGCGAATATGGATCAAATGTATGAACAAGGTTATGATTTAATTAACTGTAATGATGCACAATATTATATTGTTCCTAATGCTGGATATTACTATGATTATTTAAATAGCAACATTTTATATAATCAAGCAATCAACTCGATTAGTGGTGTCACAATTCCTGCTGGTGATGAACAAATGTTAGGGGGCGCTATTGCTGTATGGAACGATATGACAGACTATTTAGAAAATGGTATTAGTGAATATGATGTTTATGATCGTTTACAAAATGCAATTCCATTATTTGGTGCTAAATTATGGGGTAAAGGAGATAAAACATTAGATCAGGCTAATAGTTTAAGAACAACATTAGGGGATGCTCCAGGTACAAATTTTGGTTATGAAGCAGCTAAAGATGAAAATGGTATGATTGCTCATTATGATTTAGATAATCTTGATCAATTAAAAGGCCATGAAAATATCGAACTTGCATCATTAGATAGTCATGATGCATTGCGCTTATTAGGAGATACAAGTTATGCAACAACTTCATTAGATACAGTTGGTTTAAATAATGATTTACGTGTAAAAGTAAAACGTGAATCATCAAGTGAAGAAGAACAAATTTTATTTGAAAGTAGCTATGGTTCAATTAAAGCTGTTCAAAAAGGAACAGGTAAAGTTGGATTAAGTAGAGAAAATCATGACTATTCATTTAATTATGAATTACCTGTTAATCAATGGGTTGAATTAGAATTTAAAAATAGAAAAGAAGTTATTGATCTTTATGTAAATGGTCAACTTGTAGATACACTTGGAGATGATGAACAAGCAAATGGTAGACCATTAAAAGCAACAATGATGATTCCAATGGAAAGAATTGGAAGTAAAGAACATGCCTTTAAAGGATATGTAGATGATATTCGTTTAGGTTCAGAAAAATCATTTGCTTCAACAATGGAATTAGATTATTTAGTGACAAGTGCAAGTCATATTGCAGAAGAATCACAAAATAAACAATTACAAGAAAAACTAAAAGAAGCAAAAGTTGCTTTAAAAGAATATGATCCAAATGAACAAACAATTTCAACTCTTACAGATGAAATTAAAGAATTAGTAAATGGAATTGATTACAAAAAAGCAAATTATACAAGAGTAGATCACTATTTAAATTCAATTCCAAAAGATTTATCTATTTATACAGAAGATTCTGTTAAAAACTTGCAATTTGTTATTGATATGATTCAAAGAGAATTACCTAAATCAATGCAAGATACAGTCGATCAATATGAAGTAGAACTTACAAAAGCACTTACTAAACTACAATTAAAATCACAAGTTAATGTAAATTACATTGATAAAAGCAAACTTACAGCAACTGCTTCATCTTATCAACATGATGGATCAGATCCTAAAAATGTATTAGATGATAATCCATCAACAATGTGGCATACAGATTGGAATTTATCAACACCTCATTGGATTGCTTTTGAAAATAAAGAAGAAATGAGTGTCAATGGTTTAACATATGTTCCTCGTCAAACTGGTAAAAATGGAAATGTTACAAAATATCGTATTGAAATAAGTGATGATGGTGTTAATTGGAAAACAGTTAAAGAAGGTAATTTATCAAGTGATTCATCTACAAAAGTCATTGAATTTGATACAGTAAAAACAAAACATCTTCGTTTATACTACGTAGAAGCTGTTAATAATAACGGAAGTGCTGCAGAAATTAAATTACATCGTGCAGATGTACCAGCAGATGTTGATGGTTTAAAAGATGTTATCAATAAAGCTAAAGCTATGGAAGATATTGGATATTTATCTACTTCATGGAATCATTTACAGGATACAATTAAAGCTGCTGAAGGTTTAGTCAATGCAGAAAATCCTAACGCTAATGAAATTGAAATTATGAAACGTCAATTAACAGATGCAATGGTAAAACTTGTATTATCTGTTGATAATGAAAAATTAAAATCATTCGTTGATGATTTATCAAATCTTGAACAAAAAGATTATACAAAGGATTCATGGAAACAATTCCAAACTGTTCTTAAAGAAGCACAGGATGTTTTAAGTAATCTTGATGCTACAAAAGATGAAATCAATGATATGTATCAAAAATTATTAGATGCTTATAATGGACTTGTTATACTTAATGATAAATCTGGATTAACTGATTTGATTAGTAAAGCTGATCAACTTCAAGAAAAAGATTATACAAAAGATTCATGGAAACAACTGGTAGAAGCATTAACTCAAGCAAAAGAAGTATCTGCTAAAGAAGATGCTACAAAAGAAGAAATAAACGAAGCTATTTCTAATCTAGAAAAAACTATGAATGCTCTTAAAAAAGTAGATTCATCTACTAAAGATGATAATACTTCAAAAGGAAATACTTCATCTAAAGATAATCAAGTAATTACTTCTACTACTAAAAATGATAAAAAACGATCTTCAACTGCTAAAACAGGTGATGAAACAAATATTATTTTATTTGTATTAATGGCTTTCATGTCATGGTTAGGTATTAAAAAAGTAAAAAAAGAAGAATTATAAAAATAGATGCCACTATTAAGTAGTGGTATTTATTTTGTCTAGACAAATTTATTGTAAGCCCTTGCATAGACAAAGAGTGTATGTTACAATACAGGATGTAAATACGGATTGTTACTTTAAGTAGGCAAGACCAAATAACTTACACTTTTTTAGTGTATCTTGTTTGGTCTTTATTTTTTGATTTGTATTTGCAAATTAAGATTACATTATTCATTTAAGGGAGCAGTAATGTAAATAAGAAAGGAAGAAGAATATGAAAGAAAAGGTAAAGAGAATTGTTTCTCTAGCACTTGCATTTTTAATGTCAATTGGATGTATTCACTCTTATCCAATCGTCAGTGCTTTGGAAAATGATTATGAAGTCTATCCAAATCCTCATATGATGGATTATCAAGATGGATCATTTGATATGACATCTACTGTCAATGTTGTCTATGAAGATGGTATTGATAAATATACAAAGGATAGAATGAATGAAGTATTAGCTATTAAAAATATAAAAGCAAGTACTTCTGAAGAAGTAAAAGAAGACCAAACAAACATTTTAGTAGGTATTAAAGATTCAAATCAATATGTTGATCAATATGTTGGTGAACATTATTCAGTAAAAACAACCCAATTATTTGATCAATTAGATTCATACTTATTAAAAGTTGATAATGGAACAATTACAGTATTAGGTAAAGATACAGATGCGGCTTTTTATGGTCTTACAAGTTTGTATCATATCTTTAAACAATTAGACGGAACAAATATCCGTAATTTTACAATGGAAGATTATGCTAATGTTGCTAGTCGTGGATTTATTGAAGGTTATTATGGAAATCCATGGTCTACTACGGATCGTATGAAATTAATGGAATGGGGAGGATACTACAAGTTGAATTCTTATTTTTATGCTCCTAAAGATGATCCTAAACATAACTCCAAATGGCGTGAACTTTATACAGATGAAGAAATTGAAACAAAAATCAAACCTCTTGCTGAAGCAGGAAATAAATCAAAATGTCGTTTTGTATTTGCATTACATCCATATATGTATAATGCCATCAGGTATAATAGTGAAGAAAACTATCAAGCAGACTTAAAAGTATTACAAGCTAAATTTGAACAAGTTATTAAAGCAGGTGTTCGTCAAATTGCTATTTTAGCAGATGATGCTGGAAATGTTGGTGGTGCTAACTATACAAAAACATTAACTGATATGACAGCATGGTTAAAAGAAATGCAAAAAACATATCCAGATTTAAAATTAACATTACCATTCTGTACACAAGAATATATGTATAATGGTGAAAGTTATTATCAAAATTTCCCAGCAAATATTCAAATCGTTATGACTGGTGGTAGAGTATGGGGAGAAGTTACAAATAACTTCACAACAACTTTTACAAATAATGTAGGGCGTGGCCCTTATATGTGGATCAACTGGCCATGTACAGATAACTCTAAAAAACACTTAATTATGGGTGGATATACAACATTTTTACACCCTGGTGTAGATCCAAATAAGATTCAAGGAATCGTTTTAAATCCAATGCAACAATCTGAGCCAAGTAAAGTTGCAATTTTTGGGAATGCATGTTACTCATGGAATATTTGGCAAAATGAAGAAGAAGCTCAAAAATGCTGGAATGCTTCCTTTAAATATGTCGATCATAATAGCGCTATTGAAACTCAAGCATCAGCTGCTTTAAGAGAACTTTCAAAACATATGATCAATCAAAATATGGATGGTCGTGTAACAGCATTACAAGAATCAGTAGATTTAAAAGATCGTTTAACAAGCTTCAAAGAAGCTCTTACAAATGGAACAACAATCAGTGATGAGCAATTTAAAGATTTGATCAATGAATTTACAATCTTAAAAAATGCTAGTGCTACATATAGAGCACAAGCAGGTGATATAAGAATAAAAGATCAAATTGTATATTGGTTAAACTGTTGGGATGATACAGCAGATGCAGCAATAAATTATCTTAAAGCTGTTAAAGCTGTACAAGATGAAGAAGCTAATGATAAGATTTGGGATCTATATGCTACTGGACAAGCTGCTTTTGAAAAATCAAAAACATATGGATTCAATTATGTTGATCATTTAGAATATGCAGAAGTAGGAGTACAACATATCGTACCATTTATTAAAGCAATGGATTCTTATTTAGGAGATATTGTTTCAACTATTGTTGATCCAAATAAACAAGTCACTAAATTTATTACAAATCGTAATGATAGTCCAACAGGTAATATTGATAATGTATTCGATAATAAAGCCAATACTGAAATTGTTTATAAAACACCAAATACAATTAGTAAAGGAACTTATGTAGGCGTTAGTTATTCAAAAGCAATTGATATTGATAGAGTGACTTTTAGATTAGGAACAAATTCAAATTCAAAAGATACTTTTTCTAAAGCTAAAGTGCAATATACAACAGATGGTAAAAAATGGGTTGATTTAGATAATCAAGAATATACTTTACCAAATGATGTAGCTTTAACTGACTTAAATTTAAAAGGGGTTAAAGGTATTCGCATGATTGCTACTGAAGATAAAGCGAATACTTGGTTAGGTATTAGAGATATTGCTGTTAATGCAGATGAAGTAGTAACTGAAGAAGATCCAGGTACATTATCTGTCGATAAATTGACACTTAAAGGTGGTTCTTTAAATAATTTATTAGATGACAGTAATGCTACTTATGCTCATTTTGCTGAAAGTCCTTATAAAGGTGGAGAAATTAAAGATTATTTACCAGTTGATGCAAGTATTACATTAACTTTCAAAAAAGCAAAAACATTAGGTACAATTTATTTTGGACAAGATACAGGAACAGATAAATCAACAAAATATGTCATTGAATATACAACGGATGGTCAAACATGGAAAGTATTAAAAGAATATAATGGTGATGCTTCTGTTGAATTAGATGTATCAAGTCAAAATATTAAAGCAAAAGCAGTTCGTATTAGAAACTTAGAATTAAATTTAAAAAGTAATACAGCAGGATATTGGTGGAAAGTCAATACATTTAAAATGGCTGATCCAGGACAAATGAATGCAACATTTATGTATACAGATACATGGGGAATTTATCAAGGAACAGTAGATAATTTAACAGATGGTGATAGTTCAACAGCATTAGATTTTAGTACCTCAGGTGATACAACAAGAAAAGGTGATTATATAGGTTGGGATTTAGGTAAAGAAACAGCTATTGGTAAAGTTTATGCAGTCATCGGTGGAAATCGTAGTGCTGGAGATAAATGGAAAAAATATAGTTTACAATACTCTGATGACAACCAAAACTGGACTACTTATAAAACATATCAAGGTTTAGCTAGTGGTAAAGATACAGTTGAAGAAAACTTCTATGGTTTAAAAGCACGTTATGTACGTTTAGTGAATGAAGAAGAGAGAGCTGTATGGGTTATTTTCTCTGAATTCTCTGTAAAAGCTTATAATCCAGATGAAGATTTCAATAATGCTAATGTTTATACAAATACAGATTATAGATTAGCTTCACAAAGTGAAGAAGCACTTACAGAATTGATCTATAATCAAGAAATTACTTTAGAAAAAGGTCAATACGTTGGTGTTGATTTATCAAGAATCAAAGATTTAAGTACATTCAATATTGATTATGAAAATGGTCAAGGAGCAACTTTACAAGTTTCAAAAAATGGTGTTGAATGGACAACTGTAACAGGTCAAGAAAAAGAACTTCCAGATGGAAGATATGTAAGATTAATTAATAAAACAGACAAAGCTATTAAATTAACAATTAATCATTTTGAAGTACATTCAAATGAAATTACAGCACCATATTTATATAAAGCAACTATGAATATTAATCCTTCATGGGGTGTTGGTGAAGATACTAGAAATAATGGTGCTGCTTTTGATGGTAATATCGATTCAACAACAGAATTTGGTGATTTTCCACAAAAAGGACAATATATTATTTATGATTTAGGACAAGAAAGAACAATTTCTAAAATTCAAATGTATTGCCAAGATAGTGCAGTTAACTATATTAGAGATGCTGATATTTTAGTATCAGATGATTTAGAAAACTGGACAAAAGTTGTTACTATTGGAGATGGTGTTGAAAATACAAATGATGCTGGGGTTAAATGTATTGATTCAGATGCAGGTTATAAAGCATCAAGCACATATCCAAATAAAGTCTATGTAGAAGGAACTGCTAATAATGTTAAAGCATGTTACTTAAAGATCTTAATGACAGCAACAAATAATAATAGAGCTGTTGTTTTCAATGAAATTGTTATCAATGATGGAGAATATGTACCAGTTTCAAATGATCCAACATATACTTCTTCAACTGTAGAAGCAAATGGATTTATTCCTCAATATATGTTTGATGGAGATTTATCTACAGCTTATAGACCAGGTTCTAAAGAAGCTGGAAGCATTACTTATACGTTATCAAGTGATTTAGATGTTAAGAAAATGCATATTATTCAAAAAGGTGAAATTTCAAATGCAAGAGTATCTGTTCTTGTAGATGGTGAAAATGGAAAGAAATGGGTTCAAGTTGGAACTCTTAAAAAATCATTAAATGAATTCTATATGCCTGAAGGAAACGTTTATGAATTAAAGATTGAATGGGATGAAAATAAAATTCCAACAATTTCAGAAGTTATTATGTTAAATGATGATGAATATGCTTCAACAGCAGCTAATGATTTACAAAAATATATTAATTCTTTAGATGTTAAAGAAAATAAATATACAGCAGATTCTTATAAAGAATTTGAAAAGGCATTAAAACAAGCTCAAAAAGTTTTAGATAAACAAGCGGGTGAATTAGATGCTATTACAAATGCAAAAGCTGAATTAGAAGTTGCTTATGCAAATCTTGTTAAACGTGGAGATATTCAAAGTGTTAAAGATGAACTTAATACAATTAACAAGTTAAAAGAAAAAGATTATACAAGTGAAACATGGACTATTTTACAAGATCAAGTGAAACTTGCTCAAGAATTCATTAAAAAGGATGAAGCAACAATTACTGAAAAAGAAGTTATTGATATGGTAGATGCTTTACAAAAAGCAAAAGCTCAATTAGTAACAAAAGTATCAGTAAGTAAAAAAGAGTTAAAAGATTATATTGCATCAAATGAATTAGATAAGTTAGATACAAATAAATATTTAACATCTACTGCTGATTCATTTAAAAAAGCATTAAAGAATGCACAAACATTAATCGAACAAGAAGATGCAACAAAAGAACAATTAGATGAAGCTTTAAAACAATTACAAGATGCAAGAACAAAATTAGTTTTAAAAGCAACAGATGATGAAGTAAATGCATTAAAAGCATTAATGGATCAATATCAAGAAAAAGATTATACAGCATCATCATGGAAAGAATTTGAAAAAGTTTACAATGATGTAAAAGATGCTTTAGAAAATGAAAACACAAGTGATAACGTTCAAGCATTAACTAATACTTTAAAAGAAGCTGCTCAAAAACTTGTTAAACGTGGTAATTTAGATGGTATCCATGGTTTATTAGATCAAATTAAACAATTAGATAGTAAAAAATATACAGAAGCATCTTATTCTAAATTAATAGATGTTGTTACTGAAATTTCTAAGAAATTAGAAAATTCATCAGAAATGACACAAGAAGAAGTCGATGCCCTTGTAAGTGAATTACAAAACGCTATTAATGCATTAGAAAAAGCACCAACAATCACTACAGATACAAATGAACCTGCTCATAAACCTCAAGTTGTAACAAATAACAAAGTGAAAACAGGTGATTCAACATCTGCATGGACATTTGCAACATTTGCATTAATGGCAGCAATCGTTTATGTATCTTTAAGAAAAAGAACAAAAGAAGACTAAAACAAAAGGTTTCTATTTTCAAGATTAAGAAAATAGAACCTTTTCATTTTAAAACTAAAAAAGATAGCGTTTTCATAAGCGGAGACGCTTTTTTTATGGTATATTTAAAGAAGAGGTGAAAATCATGAAATTAAAAGCACTTGATCAAAGACAAGCTGGTATTTTGTTACCGTTATTTAGTTTACCAGGAAAACATGGAATAGGGGATTTAGGAAAAGAAGCTTATGAATTTGTTGACTTATCTGCTCAAGCAGGTTTTTCTATTTGGCAAATTTTACCATTAAATCCATCAAGCTCCGGGAATTCACCCTATACTCCTTATTCATCTTTTGCTGGTGATGAAATATATATTTCTTTAGAACTTTTAAAAGATTGGCATTTGTTAGATGAAGTTCCTAACTATTTACAAGATTTAAAAAGAGTTGATTATAAACGCGTACGTTTATTTAAAAATCGTTATTTAAGAAAAGCTTATCAAGTTTTCTTAAAAGATAAAGAATTAAAGAAAGAATATCGTACTTTTGTTAAAGGAACATTTTGGTTAAAAAAATATGCGCGTTTTATGGCTTTAAATAAAGCAAACGAAGGTTTACCTTGGGTAGATTGGAATGATGAAGATCAAAATATTAAAGGAAGTAATGAAGGATTAGAAGCAGAAATTGATTATATTCAATTTCTTCAATATATTTTTGTAAAACAATTTAATTTATTAAAAATACATGCACATCAAAAAGGAATATCTATCATGGGAGATTTACCTTTATATGTAGGTGATGATTCTGCGGATGTTTATGAGTATCGTAAATGTTTTCAATTAGATGATAAATTTTATCCTAAATTCGTATCTGGAGCATCACCTGATTATTTTTCAAAAGATGGCCAACTATGGGGACATCCTTTATATGATTGGGATTATTTAAAGAAAACAAGATATAATTTTTGGATCAAAAGATTAAAATGGAATAATGAAATTTTTGATATTTTAAGAGTTGATCATTTTAGGGCTTTTGATACATATTGGTCAGTTCCTTATGGAAGTGCTACAGCAAGAGAAGGAAAATGGATAGAAGGACCAAGTTATCATTTTTTAGATTCAGTTTATAAACAATTGCCTAAACTTAATATGATTGTTGAAGACTTAGGAGAATTACGTCCACAAGTACATGAACTGAGAGATCATTATGATTTATTAGGAATGAAAGTTATGCAATTCTCTTTTGGAGAAGATGAAAGAAAAGTTAAATATAAAATTCCTCAACATTGTGTTGTTTATACAGGAACACATGATAATGCTACTCTTAAACAATGGTATGAAGAATTAGATGATAAAGAAAGAATGAAAGAAATTATGAAGGGGCTAGGATATATAGGAGAAAATCTTGTGGAAGATATGCTTGCATATACACTTGAATGTGATGCAGTGATTTCTATTGTTCCTTTACAAGATCTACTTGGCTATGGCAAAGAAGCTCGTATTAATTTACCAGGGACAGTAGGTCCACATAACTGGTCTTATAAACTTACTTCATTTGATGATTATCAAAATCAAATACAAATAATTCAAAAAATGTTAAAGAAAGCTAAAAGATAAATACCATACTTATTATTTATATATCCTAAAAAACCGTGATAAAAGCGGGTTTTTTTAAATTTTAGGAGATGTAATCGCTTTTATTTATTAAATTATGACAATAAAATTGATTTTTAA
>OHDP01001382.1_pt1 | contig 10244 bp, 6 predicted proteins | sample 1567011 | NCBI WGS metagenome assembly OHDP01 (sample SAMEA3879532, study PRJEB24766) | human gut metagenome | biome: human-associated habitat; feature: feces | place: USA | collected 1985/1987
CAAAGCGGAAACTCCCGCCGTTAAATATAACGACGGCAAGGATTACGTGCCCACAAACGGCTGGACGGTTTTCAGCCATCAATTTTCGTCAATCGCGGGTGCAGGCCCCGTAACCGGCGCAATTCAGGCCGCCGTGTTCGGCTGGCTTCCCGTTTTGCTTTGGATTTTAATCGGCGGCGTTTTCTTCGGCGCGGTAACGGATTTCGGCGCGCTCTATGCCTCGGTTAAAAATCAGGGCAAATCAATGGGCATGCTGATTGAAAAATATATCGGAAAGCTCGGCAGAAAGCTTTTCACAATCTTTTGCTGGCTGTTTTCACTGCTTATCATAGCTGTTTTTGCCGATATGGTTTCGGGCACATTTAATGCCTTTGACGCCACCACCGGCGCAAAGCTTGCCACGGCGGGCACAAACGGCTCTGCCGGCATGGTTTCGATCATGTTCATGCTTTTTGCCGTTATTTTCGGCCTTATTCAAAAGAAATTCAATTTTTCCGGCTGGAAAGAATTTCTTATCGGTGTTGTTTTCATTATAGTTTCGTTTGCAATCGGCATCAAATGTCCCATCGTTCTCGGTAAGGACGGCTGGAGCTATATCGTTTTTGCGTATATTTTTGTTGCTGCAATCGTGCCGATTTGGCTTATGAAACAGCCCCGTGATTATATGACCACGATTATGTTTGTTTGTATGATTCTCGGTGCGGCGGTCGGCCTTATCATCGGCCACCCCACAATGAATTTGCCTGTTTTCACGGGCTTCACAAATGAAAAGCTCGGCACAATGTTCCCGATTCTTTTCGTAACGGTTGCCTGCGGTGCGGTTTCGGGCTTCCACAGCCTTGTTTCCTCGGGCACTTCGTCCAAAACGATAGCAAATGAAAAGGATATGCTTAAAGTCGGCTACGGCGCAATGATTCTTGAAAGCGTTTTGGCGGTTCTTGCGCTTTGCGTTGCAGGCGCGGCAGCGGCTAAGGACGGCACCCCGGCAGACGGCACTCCGTTCCAAATCTTCAGCCGCGGTGTTGCGGGCTTTTTTGAAAAAATGGGCATGCCTGTTCAGGTTGCAACCGTGTTTATGACGATGTGCGTTTCAGCTCTTGCGCTCACCACGCTTGACGCCGTTGCGCGTATCGGCAAAATGTCGTTCCAGGAAATCTTCAGCGTTGATGATATGGAGCATGCAAAGCCTTGGCGCAAGGTGCTTTGCAATCCTTATTTCGCCACGATTTTCACGCTTCTTTGCGGCTTTGTGCTCACGAAAATCGGCTATGAAAAGGTTTGGCCGCTCTTCGGCTCCGCAAACCAGCTGCTCAGCGCGCTTGTTCTTATCACGCTTTGCGTATTCCTTAAAGATGCTGTTCCCGCCGATGATCATTATGCTTTGCGTAACCTTCACGGCACTTGTTCAGCGTGTTATCGCCCTTGTTAAGGCTATTGCCGCAGGCACGGATATCTTCGGCTCCGCGCTTCAGCTTGTTGTTGCCGTTTTGCTTATTACGCTCGGCCTTATCATTGTTGTTAATTCGTTTAAGAGCTATGTTAAAAGTAAAAAGGGCAGTGAGCTTGCCGAAAATGAAGAAAGCGAAAACGCAAAATCAGTTGAGGCTTAAAGCTTAATTCTTTACTCTGTAATAAAAAGGCGCTTCGATGTATCGCATATCGTGCGAGGCGGGGCGCTTTTTTCTTTTGGCTTTAAGCGGGCAAAAGCCGAATGCGATATGTGATAAGCGGAAACGGAATATCCGGCCGGATTTTAACATAACCCGTGCGGCGATTTCACGCAGTTTGGCGCATTTTGTTGACTGCGGCAAAATTTTGTAATATAATGTTTTTAATTAAAATTTAAAATAAGCGGGGTTAAAAAATGTTTTATCATATTCTCGGCAATGCCGCAGGCTCGGCGAAATATATTGCGTGCGCGTTTTTGGCGGCGTTTGCGATCTGCTTTGTGCTTCTTAAAATCAAATTGCCGTTTTTGCCAAAGGATAAGGGCAGGGCTTTTGCCGTAAACGGAGAAAAATCAAAGGGCAAAATCAGGGGAGTAGGCTTGGTAATGATTGCCGTGTTTGTGCTTTGCTCCGTATTTTTAATGCCGGTTACGCCCGAACTGATATGCTATGATGTTTTGATTTTTATTGAAATGCTCAGCGGTTATTTGGACGATGCTTCCGATAAGCCTTGGTCGGATTACAAAAAAGGCCTTATCGATTTGATTGTGTGCATTTTGATTTCCGTTGTGTTTGTTCTCAATAATTCCACATCGTTTGTTATTTTTAATCACGGCTTCAACGTTCATCCCGCGGTTTTTGCCGTGCTTTCCACAATATTGCTTTGGATCGGTATAAATGTTACCAACTGCTCCGATGGGGTGGACGGGCTTTGCGCTTCACTCGGCACAATATCACTGCTCAGCATTATATTTGTGTTTTCAAAGCAAATTGCGGCACCGTATTCGGTGTTTGGCTTTATTATGATCGGCGTGCTTGCAGCATATCTTTGCTTTAACACAAGCCCCAGCTCTCAGCTTATGGGCGATGCGGGTTCAAGGCCGCTTGGGCTTATTATTGTGATTATGATTTTAAAATCCGGTCATCCGCTTTCATATATTCTGCTTTCCGCCGTTTTGCTTGTGGACGGAATTGCGGGTCTTATTAAAATCTTCTTAAAGCGCTTTTTCAAGATCGAAGTGCTTAAAAATGTTCGTACTCCCATCCATGATGAAATGCGTAAAAATCACGGCTGGTCGGACACACAGGTTGTTTTTGGATTTTCGATTGTTCAGGTGCTTTGCTCCGCTGCCGAGTTTCTTATTTGCAAATAAAATATTTTAATATGATAAAAGCCCTTGAAGCCGTTAAACGCTTCAAGGGCTTTTGCTGTGTGAAATGATTTGTGATTTAAAGCTCGGGCTTATTCTTTGCCGCTCGAATGCTTTTCTCTTAGTATTGCAACATTTTCCTCAACCTGCTTTTTGTGAAGCGGATACCAGAACCAAAGTATAAGCGCAAGAATGATAAAGCTTGCTGCGGGCACAAGTGTTGAAATATCGAAAATGCCCTCTTTAACTTCAGGCATAAATGCCGTTGATTGGTCGTAGCCTATAAGCGAAAGCAGTGCGCCGGTAAGGCCCGCCGAAGCCGCCTGACCGAGCTTGCGGGCAAAGGAATAAAGCGCGTAAACAGAGCCGTCCTCCCTGATGCCGTTTTTGATTTCGGAATAATCGATAACATCCGTGATAAGTGCCCAGGTAACCATGGAGAAAACACCGAGCCCAAACCAGGAAAGACATTGGAAGGACACATAAACCCAAACATTTTGCGGCCTTACGAAATACAAAATTATGCAAACAACGCCTGCAAGCATATTTGCGATAACGCTCATTTCGGCCTTGCCGATTTTCTTTGCAAGCGGCTTTGCTATAAGTGCCGCCACAAGCATTCCGCCGCCCATAACAACCATTGAAAGGCTTTGTGCTTTTGCATTGCCGTAATAATTGGGGAATACATAGTTTGCCATTTGCTGAATGGTAAGCTGCGAAACCAGCATGAAAACGGAAGCGACTATAATTGAAATAAGCGCTCTGTTTTTAAGTGCGTTTTTGAGCATGTTCCCCACGCTGTTTTGCCTCATTGCGTCGGCAGAAGCTTCGGTTCTAACTCTTTCGGTGGTGAGCGAATAGCAAAGTATATAGCAGATGAATGCCAAAATCGAGCAAACGCCTGCGATTATCGTGAATCTTTTGCCGTTTAAAATATCGTTGCCGTTAACCTTATCATAAATCATAAGCGGCACGCCAGCCATAATGAATGCGCCGGCAAACATTCCGCCCATTGTTCTGAAGGTGGAAAGGGATTGCCTGTCGCCGGGGTCATCGGAAATGGCAGATGCCATTGAGCCGTAGGGAATATTGATTGAAGTGTAGAAAACAGAGCCCCATAAAATATAAGTTATTGTTAAATAAACTATTTTAGCCCATTGGGGCAAGCCCGAAAGCCCACTTTGATACATTAAAAACGAAACGATAACAACAGGCCCGCACATTCTGCGAATCCACGGCTTGAATTTGCCCACGGGGGTCATTTTGCTTCTGTCGCAAATTCGGCCCATGGCAACATCGGTGAATGCGTCAACAAATCTTGCCACCATCATTATGATTCCCACTATATAGCCGTCCACGCCCATAACATCGGTGTAAAATTTCATCAAAAAGCTTGAAGAAAGCAAAAATGTGAAATCGTTGCCGAAATCGCCGAACATGTAGCCAAGCTTATCCCGTATGCCGAAAGGCTTTGTTTTTGAGTTGCTCATGGCATTATCCCTCTCAAATGAATAAAAAATATTTTTGCAAAAGCAAATATTTTATGCAAAAAGCACAAAACTTTTCTTTATTATATCATAAGCGGATATAAATTTCCACGCTTATTTTATATTTATTGTTATTGTGTGAAAAACGGGAATAATTATTCCGTGCAAGAAGGCAAAAAATCCGCGTTGCCTTTTTGGGCGTCGCGGATTGCAGATTTTTTAAAGATTTTATATTGTTTTTATTATGATATTTTCGCCAGGCGCTGTTTAACCTCTCTGTATTTTTTCGGCACATCGCTGCATTCGCAGGCAACACCATTTGTGGTGCCTTTTTCTTTTGCCGTTTCATAAAACCAAATTTTATAGTCAATCGTTTCAAGCGTTTCCTGCAGTTCCTTTATCTGCTGCTCGGTTTCCCGCTTGCGGCGCAAAAACATTTGCAGGCGGGCGTCTATTGTTTCGTCGCCCAGCATTGCCATGTTTATGTATTCCCTGATTTCGGTCAGCTGCATGCCCGTCTTTTTTAAACATTCGATAATGCCGAGCCATTCCATATCCTCGTCCTGAAACATGCGGATTCCGCTTTCCGTTCTCTTAACAAACGGAAGCAAGCCGATTTTATCATAATATCTTAAAGTAGATGTGGGTAAATTCATCATTTTTGCCGTTTCGCCTACCGTGTAATTCATAATGCTTTCAACCCTTTCGCTTTGCGGATAAATTTTAAAAAAACGCTTGACTTAAAGTTTACTTTAACTTGTATAATCTTCGTGTAATAAAAAGTATAAATATTTTTATTAAATTTGTCAATAAAGGAGAAATAAATATGTATCTTGAAAATATCAATTCACCGCAGGATGTTAAAAAGCTTGATTTCGCTCAGCTTGAAGTGCTTGCCGCTGAAATGCGCGAAGCCCTTTTGAAAAGGCTTTCCGTGCACGGAGGCCATTTCGGCCCGAACATGGGATTCGTGGAGGCAACCGTTGCGCTTCATTATGTGTTTGATTCACCCGAGGATAAAATCGTGTTTGATGTTTCGCACCAATGCTATCCGCATAAAATGCTCACCGGCAGAAAGGACGCTTATTTGGATCCCGCAAAATATGATGATGTAACGGGATATACAAATCCGCTTGAGAGCGAGCATGATATGTTTAATATCGGCCACACCTCCACCTCCGTAAGCCTTGCGTGCGGTCTTGCAAAGGGCAGGGAACTTTGCGGCGGCAAGGAAAACATCATTGCCGTTATCGGCGACGGCTCTCTCAGCGGCGGCGAAGCGCTTGAGGGCCTTGATTTTGCGGGCGAGCAAAGCAGCAATATGATTATTCTTGTGAACGACAATGATATGTCCATCGCGGAAAACCACGGCGGCATTTATAAAAATTTGCGCATGCTTCGCGAAAGCAGCGGCAAATGCGAATGCAATCTTTTCCGCTCCATGGGGCTTGATTACAAATTTGAGGCAAACGGAAACGATATTCAAAGCCTTATTAAGCTTTTTGAATCTGTTAAGGATATTGATCATCCCGTTGTTTTGCACATTGTAACGGAAAAGGGCAAAGGCTATGCTCCCGCCGTTAAAAACAAGGAAAATTGGCATTATTGCGCTCCGTTCAACATTGAAACCGGAAAGCCCACGGTTGATTTCGGCGGGGAGAATTACAGCGATATCACGGCTGAATTTTTGCTTGATAAAATGGCAAAGGATAAAAAGGTGGTTGCAATCACCTCCGCAGTACCCACCTCCATGGGCTTTGATAAGGCGCGCCGCGATAAGGCGGGCAGTCAATTTGTTGATGTCGGCATTGCAGAGGAGCACGCCGTTGCTCTTGCTTCCGGCATTGCCAAAAACGGCGGCAAGCCCGTTTACGGCACTTACAGCACTTTTATTCAGCGCACTTACGATCAAATTGCTCAAGATTTGTGCCTCAACAGCGAGCCGGCAACGATTGTACTTTACGGCGCTTCCGTTTTCGGCATGAACGATGCGGGCCATATCGGCTATTATGATATTCCCATGCTTTCAAATATTTTAAATCTTGTTTACCTTGCGCCCACATGCAAGGAGGAATATCTTGCTATGCTTGATTGGAGCATTGAGCAAAATGAATATCCGGTTGCAATTCGTGTGCCCGAAAACGGCGTTGTCACCACGGGCAGGGAATTTGATAAGGATTACGGCGATTTGAATAAATATCAAATCACCCAAAGCGGCAGCGATGTTGCAATTATTGCACTCGGCTCGTTTTATCGGCTCGGCGAGGAAGCGGCAAAGGAAATCGAAAGCAAAACGGGTAAAAAGCCCACTTTAATTAACCCACGCTTTATCACGGGAACGGATGATGCACTTCTTTCCGATTTGATGAAGGAGCACAGTGTTGTTGTTACTCTTGAGGACGGTGTGCTTGACGGCGGCTTCGGCGAAAAAATCGCAAGATTTTACGGCAGGGACAATGTTAAAGTACTCAATTACGGCCTTAAAAAGGAGTTTGAGGATCGCTATGATCACAATGTCTTGCTTGTCGAAAACAGGCTTACAAAAGAGCAGATTGCCGAAGATGTGTGCGGGCTGCTTGACTGAATAAAAGCATTAAAATTTAAAATCAGATTATTGTATAAAAAGCTGCCGGCACCCGAAAAGGTGCCGGCAGCTTTGCTTATGTGTTGATTTAATATTTTAATCAGGCAAAGGCTTTATGCATTTTTCTTTTTGGAAAAGAGCCTTATAAATAGCTTTATGATTTCGGAAAGCACTATCACCGTGGCAGACATTCCGAAAAGCATGAGCCACATTTCGATTCCGAGCGGAACTGTGCCGAAAAATGCACCCGCAAATTGAATAATCAAAATCTGAAGTGCAAAGGTGCAGCCCACTATCAGCAACATAAGCTTGTTTTTAAACAGGTGCTTGAATATGCTTTCGCTGTGCAGCTCGCGGCAGTTGAAAGCGTTGAAAAGCTGGAATAAAACGAAAAGCGTGAATAAAACCGTGCGCATTTCGCCTTCTGCCGCGCCGAGGAAGTTGAATTTGTATTGGCAAAGGAAAACGATTGAAACATAAACGCCCGTAAGCCCTATGCGAGTGAACATGTTTTTTGAAATAATGTTTTCGCCGCGCGCAGTGGGCTTGCGATTCATCAAATCGCTGTAATTCGGCTCAAGACCGAGCGTAAGCGCCGGTGGGCCGTCCATAATAATGTTTATCCACAGCAGCTGAAGCGCCGTAAACGGTGCCGACAGTCCGAGCAAAACGGAAACGAAAACGCAGATAACGGAAGCTAAATTAACCGTGAGCTGAAAGCTGATAAATCTTTTGAAGTTTTCATAAATATTTCTGCCCCATTCAACGGCTTTAACTATTGTGGCAAAAGAATCGTCCAGCAGCACGATATCGCTTGCTTCCTTTGAAACCTCCGTGCCGGAAATGCCCATCGCAATGCCCACATCGGCATTTTTAAGCGCGGGAGCATCGTTAATTCCGTCGCCCGTAACAGCCACAACATTGCCCTGCGATTTAAGCAGCTTAACTATTCTCATCTTAACGCTCGGCGTGCTTCGCGCAATAACGCTTATTTGCGGCAAAATGTTGCAAAGCTCGTCGTCGCTCATTTCCTCTATCTCTTTGGCTTCAAGCGCCACTTTGCCCTTGCCGAGCAAATCAAGCTCGCTTGCGATGGCGGAGGCTGTGATTATATTGTCGCCGGTAAGAATTTTAACTCCCACGCCGGCACTGCGGCAGCATTTAACCGCATCGTAAACATCTGCGCGAAGCGGATCGGAAATGGCAACAAAGCCGTCAAAAACCATGTTGCTTTCCATTTGTGTGTGCTCTTTTTCTTCTTCGTAATCGCGCATGCCGTCGAGCTTTTTGTGTGCAAAGGCGATAACGCGCATGGCGTTTTCCTCGGCATTTGTGATTGCGGCTTCGGCCTTTTTTCGCTCCTCGCCGCTGATGCCGCACATGGCAAGCACACATTCGGGGCTGCCTTTAACATAGGATATAATACGCCCGTCCACCTTTGAAACGGTGGTCATATGCTTAAGATCTGAGGAAAAAGGAAATGCGAAAAGCACCTCGTGGTCGTTTCTCTCGTCTTTATATGAATTGCCGCAATCCTCGTGCGCCTTTGAGGCTTCGTAAAAATTCAGCATTGCACATTCGGTGGGATTGCCGATAAATTCGCCGTCGTCGCCCAAATCGGCGGTGGTGTTAAGGCAGATGTTATGCGTTAAATATTCGTTTGTAAGCTTGCTTGCGTCGGTGTGCATTTCAAAGTCGTAAAAACCGCGCACCGTCATTTTGTTTTCGGTTAATGTGCCTGTTTTATCGGAGCAGATAACGCTTATGCAGCCGATGGTTTCGGAGGCAATCATCTTTTTAACAAGCGCATTTTGCTTTGAAAGCTTGATGATGTTGATTGAAAGGGAAACCGCCACGATGGTGGGCAGCCCCTCGGGCACGGCGGCAACTATAAGAACGATGCTTGTTATAAAAGCTTCGGTAATCGCATCAAGCGAAATTGTGCCGTGAATGGCAAATGAAATGATTTGCGAAATAAAAACTATTGCCGCGGCGATAACGCCGATAACCGTGATGGTTTTGCCGAGCCTTGCAAGCTTTTCCTGAAGCGGCGTGCTTGCTTTGTCCGCACCGGTAAGCTCGCCTGCGATTTTGCCGAATTCCGTGGAATCGCCCACCGCGGTAACAACGGCCTTTGCATGACCCTCGGTTATAAATGTGCCGCTGTAAATCATATTTGCTCTTTCGGCAAGCGGCGTTTTCTCATCTGCAATTTGAAAATCGGCGTCTTTTTTAACCGGGAAGCTTTCGCCGGTTAGCGCGGATTCGTCAACCGTAAGTGCAGTGCTTTCAATCAATCGGCAGTCTGCGGGAATTTTGTCGCCCGCGGAAAGAAGCAAAATATCGCCAACGGATATTTCATCCCTTTCAAGGGTAATTGCTTTTCCGCCCCTGATTGCGCGCACGGTTATGTTGCCGTTTATTTTTGAAAGCGCTTCAAACGCCTTGGCGCTTTTGCCCTCCATAACAACGCTGATAACAACGGAAAGCGCAATCGCCACAAAAACGCCCACACATTCAAGAAAATCCGCTTCGCCGCCCGTTACGCTGCGAACGATGTTTACCGCAAGTGCAATCAGTCCTGCGGCAATCAGCATCAAAAGCATCGGCTCGGTGGCCGCGTCCCAAAGCCTTTTAAGCAATGAATCCTGCTTTTTTCGCGTAAGCGAATTTTCGCCGTATTTTGCTCTGTTTTCGGCGGCTTTATCGTTTGTCAGCCCCGTTTGCGGGTTTGAGCCGAATTCTTTGAGCAATTCTTCTTTGCTTCTTAAAAACTCCCTCATATTTTCCTCCTGCCCGGCAAAGCCGGTGAATTTTTTACAAATAAAAAAGCTCACACACGGTATTGTGCCGTGCATAAGCCAAAAAAATAAAGACTTATGCACAGATGCCGAGGCGTTATACCTGCCGGCGGTGTGCATGAGTCTCGTTAATTAAGGCAAGCCAGACCATAACGGTCAGTCTGTTGACTTGCCGCACATTTTAAATTTAATGCGCAAACTACTCCCTCAGCGAGCATTTAATTTGTGCGGTAATATTAACATTAAACCTTGCGGTTAGTCAAGAATAACTTTTATTTTTTCGCTTTTATGTATTTTTCGGCGTAATCCTCAAATGCCAAAAGCAAAAAGCTTCGTGCTCTTTTTGCCGCGGCGGAGCTTGGAGCAACCATATCAAAGGCATGGAAACAGCCGTTTTCGATTTGAAGCCTCGCTTCCGTTCCTGCGGAATAAAGTGATTTAAAATATTTAATCGTTTCTTCGTAAAACGGCTCGATCGTGCCGATAACGGAAACTGCGGGCGGCAGGTTTGTAAAATTGTCAAGCCTTGCCGGCGCGGCATATGCGCTCACTCC
>OHDP01001389.1_pt1 | contig 10199 bp, 7 predicted proteins | sample 1567011 | NCBI WGS metagenome assembly OHDP01 (sample SAMEA3879532, study PRJEB24766) | human gut metagenome | biome: human-associated habitat; feature: feces | place: USA | collected 1985/1987
TGTTCGCCATGAAATATGTGACCAGTTTGGAAGGAATGAAGAAAGAAGCCATCTACAATAGGATTCGGCAGACAGACTATCCCGAAGCAAAGGATTATCTGGAAGGACTGACTATAACCAGCGAAGACTACAAGGAAGTATTCAAACGTTACAAAGATGTTCCGGGTGTGGTGTTCCTGGTTGATCCGCCGTACCTCTCCACCGAGGTGGGTACTTACAAGATGTTCTGGCGTCTGGCTGACTATCTGGATGTACTAACCGTTCTGAAAGGGCATTCGTTCGTGTACTTCACCTCGAACAAGTCCTCCATTTTAGAACTGTGCGACTGGATGGACCGAAACCCATTTGTCGGCAGCCCATTCAAGGAATGCAGGAAAGTGGAGTTTAGTGCAAGCGTAAACTATCAAGCTAAATATACAGACATGATGCTGTACACGAAGCCGGATGAGGTGTCAGGTATAGCAGCCTAACAATTGCATAAAGATAGGAAATTATTTTGAATCTGCAATGGCTTTTAAATGATATTTTAAAGCCATTTAAAGAGGGTTCAAGTGAAAGAAAAACGGTGGGCTTTGATCATGCTGAATAGGACCGCGCTCACCGTTTTTCTTGTACGCGTCGTTTTTGTACTTTTTGAAACGCATCGTTTTTGTTAAGCGGCACGTCTGGTTTTTCCGGATTTAGAGGGACCCGGTCATACTATGCTGGTGGGTACTATAGAAGGTTTGATCACTTTTTCTTCTGATTTTTCGGATTACGAAAATATTCGTTTTTATCTTAACCTTCCTCGTCCGCAGGCGACTGACGGATTGTGTAGTGCTGATGTGATGTCTGTTTTACGAACGACGGATGAAACTATCTATTGTTATTGTTATGGAGGTGGCCTTTGTAAGTTGGTTTCGTCAAATTTATTATCTGATGAACTTCGGTTCCGGTCGTTCGGCAAAGAGACATCTCCGTTGGCTAGAGCCTTGATTGAAGATAAAAATCATAATATATGGATCGGCTCGGAAACGGATATCACTCTGTTTGATGTGCACGATCAGACTTTTGAGTCTTTTGGAGAAACTTTTTTCAATCGCTCTTTTAATTATAGTGAATGTCTTCCGGTTACAGACAGGCAAGGGGATATCTTAATGGGTACAGAAGGCGGTATGCTTGTCTTTTCTCCGGATAGTATCGTTAAGCAGACTTATGAAGCTCCTATTGTAGTGACAGGTATAAAATATTCGGAGGATAATTTGTCTCATGTATTGAGTGATGCGGATTATTTAGAGATCCCTACCCGGCGGAGGAATTTTACCATCTCATTTGCTGCGTTGGATTATACTAATTCCTTGGATATCGAGTATGCTTATAAGTTGGATGATAATCAATGGTATTATATAGGTAAGAAGAACTCGGTTAGTTTTGTAAGTCTTCCGGCAGGAAAATATCAATTTCAGATAAAGGCGACCAATGGGGATGGTATTTGGATGAACACTGTGAAAACGGTTACTTTACAGGTATTACCCACCTTTTGGGAAACCGGTTGGGCTAAGGCTTTTTATCTAGTTGTTGTCTTGGTGATATCTTTAGCTATCGGATATGTTTTTTTCTATATTTACTATTTGAAGCATAAGGTAAATATGGAACAAAGATTGGCGGAAATAAAAGTACGTTCTTTTATTGATATCTCACATGAACTACGTACTCCTTTAACCCTTATATCCGGTCCGGTATCCGAAGTGTTGTCCCAGGAGCCTTTGACTTCCCGGACCCGGCATCATCTTCAATTGGTTCAGAAAAATATCAATCGTATGTTATTGCTCATTAATCAAGTATTGGATTTCAGAAAGATACAGAATAAAAAAATGGGCTTGACTATTGAATACCGGGATATCATTATCATGCTTCATAATATAATGGATAATTTCCGGTTGTTGGCAACAGAAAAAAATATAAATTTTTCTCTTCAGACAACGTTGCCTTCTGTTTTTTTGTGGATAGATAGTGATAAGTTCGAGAAAATTATCTTTAACTTGCTTTCCAATGCCTTTAAGTATACACCGGATAACAAGTCGATTACCTTGATTGTGATGGAAAGCGGACAGTTTGTTTCGATTGCCGTAAAAGATGAAGGTATTGGCATCTCTAAAGATAAAGTGTCATCCATATTTGAACGTTTCACTACAGTGTCCAAGGAAAATGACATGCAGCCTTCATCGGGTATAGGGCTTTCGCTGGTGAATGAGTTGGTTAAAATGCTGCATGGGGAAATTCAGGTCGAAAGTGAAGTAAAGAAAGGAAGTGTATTCAAACTGGTTTTGCATAAAGGAAAAGAAATATATGCTCAGGATAAAAATGTTGAATATATATTGAACGACACTTCGGAAGAACAGGAAACGGTCTTGGCGGAACCGGAACAAAATGATAAAACATTTTTGCCGGACATGCCTCCGGCAACAAAAGAAACTTTAGTAAAAGTGATGGTAGTGGAGGATAATGCGGAGTTGCGTCAATTTATATGTGAAATATTGTCGGGCACTTACCGTGTTGTTGGAGTTGCCGACGGGGTGATGGCATTGGAAAAGATAGAAGAGGAAATTCCGGATTTTATTATTACGGATATTATGATGCCGCGTATGGATGGTATTGAATTGATAAGGCACATCAAGGAGAATGTCAATACCTGTGATATCCCTCTTATTATCCTTTCTGCAAAATCGTCTGTTGAGGATCGTATTCAATGTTTACAATTAGGGATTGATGATTATATACCTAAACCTTTCAGCAGCGATTATTTAAAATCGAGAATTGAGAGCTTGATCAGGCAAAGAAAAGTGCTTCAGTCGGCTTTTTTGTCAAAGTATGGTGCTCAGCCGAAGAAAGAACCTTTAGAAGCCGTCGCTTATCCTGTGTCGCAAATTGTTCCTTTGGATGAGTTGTTTATGCAGAAGCTGGTAGGATTTATGGAAGAGAATTACAGTAATCCGGGGCTGCGGGTGAATGATCTGGCAGAGTTCATGAATATGAGCCGCTCTGTATTCAATCGGAAAGTGAATGGTATCATGGGGATTTCTCCGATAGAATATATAAAGAATTATAGGTTGAATAAAGCGAAAAGTTTTATACAAAGTGGTATGTCTTTCTCTGAGGTCGCTTTTGCCGTCGGCTTCTCTGATCCCGGTTACTTTGGCAAGGCGTTTAAAAAAGCATTTAATCAGACTTTGACTGAGTATAAAAATAATAACTAAGTTCCGTTTTGTGCTGTTTATGAAGGTAAATAGCAAGAAAATACCTTATTGATGTAAGATTTTACCTTTGGCTCTCAAGGGTAAAATCTATCTTTGTGCTCATTGACACAGTATGAAAATGTTCCGGAAAACTTTTATGAGTATAATTTTTAAAACATGATAGGATGAGTACAAAATTTTATGTAATAGCTGTTTGGACGCTGTTAAGTTTTGTGGTAAAAGTAAATGCACAAGACAAAGTGGAATGTTGGGACCGGTTTGAGTTGAGTTTTAAACAGGTGACCAAAGGGAATCCTTTTGATATACGTCTTTCCGCTACTTTCGTTTGTGGAAAGGAAAAGAAAACGGTGGAAGGATTTTATGATGGTGAGAATACTTATAGGATACGGTTTATGCCTGCTGTCGCCGGGGAATGGAGGTATGTTACATCTTCCAGTATAGGGGCTATGAATGGTCGGAAAGGTACATTCACAGTGATACCTGCCGGAAAAGATAATCATGGCATGGTATTGGTGGACGGAGAACATAATTTTAAATATGCGGACGGTACCCGTTATTATCCGATGGGTACGACGGCCTATGCATGGACACATATGAAGGAAACGACTCAGGAGGCTACTTTGAAATCGTTTGGTGAAGCCGGTTTTAATAAGGTAAGGATGTGTGTGTTTCCTAAAAACTATTCTTTAGTGAAAGACGAGCCTGCGCTTTATCCTTTTGAAATAAGGAAGACGATAAAAGATAAGGAAGGAAATGAAAGGAAAGAATGGGACTTTGACAGATTTGACCCGGCTTTTTTTCAGCATTTGGAGAAACGGATAGACCAACTGAACCGTTTGGGGATTGAGGCGGATTTGATCCTTTTCCATCCTTATGATAAGGGAAGATGGGGCTTTGATGCTATGTCGAATGAGGTGAATGTACGTTATATTAAATATATTACTGCTCGTTTGGCTTCTTTTAGAAATGTATGGTGGTCTATGGCAAACGAGTGGGATTATGTAAAAGCGAAAACTGTGGACGATTGGAAGCTGTTGACGAAAACTGTGGTTGAGAATGATCCTTATCGCCATTTATGTTCTATTCATGGAGCGACGGCTACTTATTTTGATTATTGGATGCCTGAATTTACCCATGTCAGCATTCAGGATGAGGCACCGGTGCTGAGTTCTACCGCTTCTGCTACTTTAAGAAAAATTTATCGCAAACCGGTTATATGTGATGAGGTTGGGTATGAAGGGAATCTACCTTATCGTTGGGGAAGGTTAAGTCCGCAGCAGATGACTTGCTTTATTTTGAATGGTTTGTTGGGTGGAATTTATGTCACTCACGGTGAATGTTATCAGCAGGGGAACGAACCTATCTTTTGGGCGCAAGGGGGATCTTTAAAAGGTGAAAGTTGGAAACGTGTGAAATTTTTAAGAACGATTATTGAAGCTGCTCCCCATCCGTTGGAGATGGCAGATATCAGTCGTGACTTGGTTACTTCTACTGCTGGACCAGATTATTATCTGGTCAATATGGGAAAAGATGTGAAAGGTTTCTGGACTTTTAATCTGCCGGTAAAAAATGCGGATTATAACAAATTGCAAAAGAATAAACGGTTTAAAGTGGAGATTATTGATGTGTGGGCCATGACTGTCACGGAATATCCTGTGATATTTGAAACAACGGAGGAATTGGATTATCGTGTTTTTGATATACATCATCGGGGAGTAAGAATTCCGGATGCTCCTTATATTGTTCTTAGAATAACAGAAGTGAAATGATGGGATAAGCCTTCTGACGGGAGATGATTGATTTTTTTTATCATAAAAAAGGCTAATAGTTTTCGATTCTTTTTGTTTTAGCTTAAATTTGCGGTATAATTAACTCCCTAGATACACTAAAATGTTAAATACAGTAGAAGAAGGATTGGAAGATATTCGCCAAGGCAAAGTATTGATCGTTGTTGATGACGAAGATCGTGAAAACGAAGGCGATTTTATCGTTTCAGGAGAAAAGATTACTCCTGAAATTGTAAATTTTATGATTACTCATGGCAGAGGGTTGTTATGTGCTCCTCTGCCACGTTCACGTTGTGAAGAACTTTGTCTGGCTCCGATGGCAGAAGAAAACACTTCATTGCTAGGTACACCGTTTACTATGTCGGTAGATTTAAGAGGGTATGGCTGTACTACGGGAGTTTCTGCTTTCGACCGTTCGTCAACAATAAAAGCTTTGGTGGCAGGAAATCTGAATCCTTCCGAGTTTGCTCGTCCCGGACACGTTTTCCCTCTATATGGTGCGGAAAATGGGGTCTTGGAGCGTAATGGACATACCGAAGCCACATTGGATATGACAAGAATGGCAGGTTTGAAACCCGGAGGAGCTCTTGTTGAAATTTTGAATGAAGATGGTACAATGGCGCGTCTTCCCCAACTAGGTGAGATTGCAGCAAAATTCGGTTTGAAAATTGTTTCCATTAAGGATATTCAGGAATATCGTAAAAAACATAACCTCTAAATCTAATAAATATGGCACTCAATCAAAGAAGAGTAAAGATATTGCATCTGATTCGTGAAGACGGGCATGCAAAAGTTCAGGACCTTAGTAAAATTTTCAATGTGACGGATGTAACGATCCGTCAGGATTTGGAAGCCTTGGAACAAATGGGGTATATCCAAAGAGAGCATGGAGGTGCGTTTCTGAAAGGAGTAGGGTCGTTTGCCAAGACCGGACAATTGTTCAATCAGACTCATTTGGAGGAAAAGAAAGAAATTGCTCAGAAAGCTATTCAGTTTATTCAGGAGGGGGACAGTATAATTCTTGATTCCGGTTCTACAACTACAGAGATCGCAAAGCTTTTAATGAATTATAAGGACCTGACAGTCATTACTAATGCTTTGAATATAGCTTTGATTTTAGGTGAGAATCATGGTATTAATCTAATTGTTACCGGAGGTGAGTTCAAGGCTCCTACACTTTCTTTGACAGGAAAAATGGCGGCCGATTCATTTAAAGATATACGCGCTAATAAATTGTTTCTAGCTACAGCTGGTATTTCTTCGGATATGAAGCTGACTTATCCTAGTTTAAGTGATTTGGTCGTGAAATCTGCTATGATAGAGTCTGCCAGTAAAGTGTATCTGGTGGCTGATTGTTCAAAAATAGGTGTCAGTGCTTTTGCTAGTTTAGGCTCGGTTTCATTAGCAAATGCTATTATTACAGATAGTACTATAACCGAAGAGGATTTTGAAAGATTAAAAGAATTAGAGGTCGAAGTTATCTGATTCTTACTGAAACAAAGGTAATATGGGTGATTGAGAATGTTGGAAAATACATTCTTGATCACCTTTTTTATCAACTCTGATTTTTGCTTCCCTATTTGTCCTTATTGTTTGCTTCTTTTTTTATAACTGTTCTGCTGGGTACAAAAGAGACGATCGAAGAGTCTTATTTATATAGAGATATAACCTTGTTGACAGAATAAATTAATTGTCCCGGTTTATAGGTTATATGGGAATATATTGTTAATATAATCAAATTGAATTTCATTTTCTTTCGTTTAATGTTGGATAATTCCGGTTGAATTCCGTTATTTGCGAAAGAATAAGAAAGTAAATGATAATAATATGCAAGTTGAAACGTTAGAATTACAATCGGAAAAGAATCGGAAACGATTGGTTGAGATTGTGTATAAAGCAAAAGCAGGGCACATTGGAGGTGATCTATCGTGTCTTAACGTGCTTACAGCACTTTATTTTGATATAATGCGTGTTTGGCCGGATAAACCAAAGGAAACGAAAAGAGATCGTTTTGTAATGAGTAAGGGACACTGTGTGGAGGCTTTATATGTTACTCTTGAGGCAAAAGGCTTTATTTCTCATGAGATAACCGATACTTTAGGTGAGTTCGGGTCTATTTTGTCCGGTCATTCTACTATAGAGGTACCGGGTATTGAAGTAAATACGGGAGCTTTAGGGCATGGCTTGTCTGTAGGCGTTGGAATGGCGATTGCTGCCAAAATGGATAAAGCTGATTATAAAACGTATGTACTGATGGGAGATGGTGAGCAAGGGGAAGGTTCGATATATGAAGCTGCTATGGCAGGAAACCAATATAAATTGGATAATCTGGTAGCCATTATTGACCGTAATCGTTTGCAGATCAGCGGTACAACCGAGGAGGTCATGTCATTGGAGAGTATGCGTGACCGCTGGACTGCTTTCGGCTGGGATGTGTTGGAAATGAATGGGGATGAAATGGAAGATATCATCCGGACTTTCCATTCTATTGATTATACGAATAAAAAGCCTCATTTGCTTATCTCCCATACTACAAAAGGGAAAGGAGTATCTTATATGGAAGGCATTGCAAAATGGCATCATGGCGTGCCTACAGCCGAACAATATGAAGAGGCTGTTCGCGAGGTATCCGAAAGAATTGAAAAACTAGAAAAAGAAAACAATGGCAAATAATATGATAGCGTGCAGAAAGAGCTTTACAGATACGTTGCTGGAGTTGGCGCGTCAGGATAAAGATATTGTGGCGGTTACAACAGACGCCAGAGGATCTGTTACTTTGGGGGATTTTGCAAAAGAATTACCTGCACAGTTTGTAGAATGTGGAATAGCCGAACAGGATGCGGTAGGAATATCAGCAGGTTTGGCACATAGCGGAAAAAAAGTGTTTGTATGTGGCCCGGCTTGCTTTTACGTGGCACGTAGCTTGGAGCAGGTGAAGGTCGATTTGGCTTATAGTCAGAATAATGTGAAGATACTCGGAGTAAGCGGTGGAGTTGCTTATGGTGCTTTGGGGGCTACTCATCATAGCCTGCATGATATTGCCGTATTAAGAACTTTTCCGGGAATGAATATCGTTCTTCCTTGTGATGCCCGTCAGACACGCAAGTTGGTCAAACTATTGGTAGATTACCCTGAACCGGTATATGTGCGTGTAGGAAGGGCTGCCGTTCCCGATGTGTATGAGAATGATGATTTTGAATTTGTTCTGGGAAAAGCCAATACGTTGCTGGACGGTACGGATCTGACTATCATTGCCGCCGGAGAAACGGTTTATCATGCTTATCAGGCCGGCTTGATGCTGCGTGAGAAAGGCATTCAGGCACGTGTGCTGGATATGTCTTCCATCAAGCCTGTTGATGTGGAAGCCATCAGGAAAGCGGCGGAAGAAACCGGACGAATTATCACCGTAGAAGAACACAGCCGGTTTGGCGGCTTGGGAGCTATTGTAGTTGAGACGCTTTCTGAAAATCCGGTTCCGGTACGCATTATCGGCATCCCCGATGAGAACGTGGTTCATGGAAACTCCCATGAAATCTTTGCCCATTACGGATTGGATAAAGAGGGCATCTGCAAGACTGCCCTTGAATTCGTGAAAAAATAAACATATCCTTTTTAAATCTAATAGTATGATTAGCAGAATAATTACCATAGATCAAAGTACTTCGGCAACAAAAGCCATGCTGTTCTCTGAAGATTGCGAATTGTTGCATCGGGTAAATATAGAACATCAGCAATTCTACCCGCAGATAGGATGGGTAGAGCATGATGCCGAAGAAATCTATAAAAATACCATAGAAGCGATACATTGTCTGCTTGAACAAGAAGAAGTGAATGGAAAGGATATTTCTTATTCTCTTGCCATCACCAATCAGCGCGAAACGGTGGTTGTTTGGAACCGACATACCGGCAAGTCCGTTTATCATGCCGTGGTATGGCAATGCCAGCGGGGAGCGGCTATTTGCAAAGAACTGAAAGATAAGGGATACAGCGAACTGGTACAACGAAAGACCGGATTGCTTATCGATCCTTATTTTTCTGCCAGTGGTGCTAAGTGGATATTGGATAACGTGGAAAATGCACGTGAACTGGCAGAAAAGGGTGATTTGTTGATGGGCACTATTGATTCCTGGCTGATTTGGAAACTGACCGAAGGCAGGAATCATCTGACTGATTATACGAATGCGTCGCGTACCATGCTTTTTAATATTCATACTTTGGACTGGGATGAAGAGTTGTTGAAACTCTTCACTATTCCCCGGAATATGATGCCGGAAGCGTTGCCCTGTGATGCTGTTTTTGGAGAAACTACGGTGGGAGGATTATTTAAGAATCCTATTGTCATAGCCGGTGTATTGGGGGATTCACACGGTGCACTGGCCGGTCAGATGTGCTTTGAAGAAGGGCTGGGCAAGGTCACTTATGGAACCGGCTCATCAGTGATGGTGAATATTGGTGAAAAAGCTGCCGTTGCTCCCCGTGGATTGGTCACTTCCATCGGTTTTGCCGCACTTGGAAAAATATTCTATGCTTTTGAAGGCAATATCCATTGTACTGGTGCTACCATCAAGTGGCTAGAACAGAGATTGCAGATGATTAGTTCGCCAGACGAAGCGGAAGAGTTGGCGGCTACAGTAAAAGACAATGGAGGTGTGTATGTCGTACCGGCTTTTGCCGGGTTGGGAGCTCCTTGGTGGCAAGGGGATGTAAAGGCTGCCATTTTAGGGATGACCTTAGGTACCGGGAAACCGCATGTTCTCAGGGCAGCACTTGAATCCATAGCCTATCAAGTGAATGATTTGGTCAGAGCGATGACCAGTCAGGCAGGTATAAAGCTGAAAGAAGTCAGAGCCGATGGAGGACCTACAAAAAATAAATTCCTGATGCAGTTCCAGGCCGACTGCTTACGTGTACCGATCAATTGTTCGGATGTTGAAGAAGCTTCGGCCTTGGGAGCCGTTGTAATGAACGGAATGGCTCGCAAGATATGGACGAGCTTTGAGCAGGTGTCCGTATTACGCCGGAGCCGCTACCGCATAGAGCCGCAAAGTAACCTATCACAGGTAGAAAAATGGTGTGAAGGCTGGTTGAAAGCGGTAAACCAATTAATCAGATAAATATTTTCAAAGTATAATTTAAATACCCACTATCTACAATGAAAAACAAGGAAAGAATGTGT
>OHDP01001390.1_pt1 | contig 10195 bp, 10 predicted proteins | sample 1567011 | NCBI WGS metagenome assembly OHDP01 (sample SAMEA3879532, study PRJEB24766) | human gut metagenome | biome: human-associated habitat; feature: feces | place: USA | collected 1985/1987
GTAGCATCCCGCTGGAGAGCGGTCTATAAATACTACTCTTTTATAATACGAGGTGTTTCTTATGTCCCACAAGCAAAAGCATGTCGGCCCCACATCCAGCCGGGTGAGCCCGCCGCTGGGGGTACTGCCCAGCCAGCCGGACAGCCCGGAGGTACAGCTGCCGCCGCCGGAACCGGATCTGCCGCCGATCCAGGCGGTCCCCATGACGGACGGCACACCGGCAGCCTGTATGCAGAAAAACGCCAAGGAATTTCTGGCAGGAAATACACCCGGGGTAATGGCGCAGTATGCCCCCGGGCTGTTCAGCACGGAGCAGAAGCGAAACAGCCGCCAGCCCGCACCGGATGACCCGGAGGCGGTAAAAGAACTGGTTCGCCTGCGGGAAGAGGAGCCTTATGGTTGACCCCCTCCGTCACGCCTCGCGCGCCAGCTTCCCCGGCAGGGAAGCCCTTGGCAGAACGTGCCGTTCTGTGAAGATCGCTTGCGGCTCCTGCAAGTAAAATCAAAATTTTCAAATTATTTTCCAATTACCTGTTGAAATCTTCGCCGCGTTCTTATATTATGATAACAAACAAAGCAAAGGCAGGTAAGGAAACATGGCAGAAATCAAATACGAAGTGGTCCAGCGCATTGCAGTGCTGTCTCAGCGTCCCCGCGGCTGGGAGCGCCAGCTCAACCTCATCAGCTGGAACGACGGCGAACCCAAGTACGACATCCGTGATTGGTCCCCGGACGGCACCCGCATGGGCAAGGGCATTTCCCTGAGCGGCGAAGAGCTGGCCATCCTCAAGGGCATTCTGGAAGATCTGGAGCTGTAAGATGGACTACCGTGAGGAGTTTTTGCAGATCTGGCACCAGCATGTCTCCCGCCCGGGCAGCGAAAAGCTGCTGGACTGGCTGGACAACAAGACAGATTTCTTCTCGGCTCCGGCCTCCACCCGGTTCCACGGGGCCTGTGACGGCGGGCTGTGTATGCACAGCCTGAACGTCTACCATGCTCTCCACGACGGCTTTTTCACCGAGGGCGAGAGTGAGGAGAGCTATGCCATCTGTGCTCTGCTGCACGATCTGTGCAAGGCCAACTACTACAAGGCCGGCACCCGCAACGTGAAGAACGAGACCACCGGTCAGTGGGAAAAGGTGCCCAGCTACAGCGTGGAGGATCTGTTCCCCTATGGCCACGGCGAGAAGAGCGTGTTCCTGATCGAGCGGTTTATGAAGCTGAAGGTCGAGGAAGCGGTGGCCATCCGCTGGCACATGGGCGGCTTTGACGATGCGGCCAAGGGCGGCTGCTTCGCCATCTCGGAAGCTTACGACAAATACCCGCTTGCCGTCAAGCTCCACATTGCCGATCTGAAGGCCACCTACCTCATGGAACACCGCACCAGCGCCGTGCGGTAACATCCCTAAGACGCAAAAAGACGATGCACAGCGTTTGTGCATCGTCTTTTTGTTATACAGTCATTAAGCTTTCCAGCTGATGTACCAGATCCACCGCCTGATGGTCGAGTGCCGTGGTGGGCTTCCAGTCCGGCTGCGCAAAGGGGCAGCGTTCCTCCTCCGGTTCCGGCGGTGCGGCCTGCAGGGCAGGCTTCTGCTCCGGTGCGCTCTGCTCCGGTACAACATCCGGCTGGGGCTGCTCTGCCTTGGGGGCATCCGCCGCCGGGTGGAACACGATCACCGGTAAGCCGGGCTGTTCCAGCACCTTGGGCTGCGGGGGCACGGGCGGCAGCAGGCTGTTTGCCCGCGCCTGCTCACACAGAGCTTCCAGCTCGGCGTTCTCCTGCCGCAGTGCCACCATCTCCCGCTCACAGGCGTAAAGCCGGGTCTGGTAACGGCGGATCTCCGCATTGGCAGCGGCAAGACGGCGGTTCAACAGCTCCGCCTGAGCGGGCTGGCTCGGGAGCCGTCTCCCGGTTTCCGGTTCGACCTGCGCCATCGTTTCCTCCACTTCCTGCACCCTGCGCAGAGCGCGGCGGTATTCACGGGCAGCGGCGGCACAATAACGCTCCACACAGCGCAACACACTGGTCCTGCGGCAGCTCAGCCATTCGGTGCGCAGCCAGATGTCGTTTGGTACCATCTCTGCTCCTCCCGCTCACGCGCGCAAGAGACCACGCCCCCTCCCGGGCGGTTCACACTGTAACTTACAAACTTACTTGCGCTTATTCAGGATCGCCAGCAGCTCATCGTAGTAACGGTTGTCGCTGCTTTCTTCCTCCACCGGCTTTGCAGCGCTGTTTGCGGCGGCAGCAGGCTGCTGCTTTGCGGCACCCGCGCCGGACACATCAGAACTGAACACTGCGCTGGGGGTGGAAGCACCGGCACCGGCGGCGTTGTTCAGGCTGCTGCGCAAACCATCGGCGGCCTTGTTGTCAAAGCCGGTGGCCACAACGGTAACGCGCATCTCATCGGACAGGTTCTCATCGAACGCAGTACCCCAGATGATGTTTGCATCGGGGTGAGCGCTCTGGGTGATGAGACCGGCAGCGGTCTCGACATCCTCCAGGCCGATATCGGGGCTGGAGGTGATGTTGATGATCACGCCGTGTGCACCGGCAATGCTGGTTTCCAGCAGCGGAGAGGAGATCGCAGCCTTGGCGGCGTTCTCTGCCTTGCCTGCACCCTTGGCGCTGCCCACGCCCATGTGGGCGTAACCGGCATCCTTCATAATGGAGCGCACATCGGCGAAGTCCAGGTTGATGAAGGCGGGCACATTGATCAGGGCAGAGATGGACTCCACGCCCTGACGCAGCACATTATCGGCAGCCTGGAAGGCGTTCATCAGGGTGATCTTTTCCTGGCTGATCATCTTCAGGCGCTCATTCGGGATCACGATCAGGCTGTCAACGTGCATGAGCAGGTTTGCAATGCCCTGCTCTGCCAGGCCCATCTTGCGCTTGCCCTCAAAGGAAAAGGGCTTGGTGACGATGCCCACGGTCAGGATGCCCAGATCGTGTGCCACCTCGGCCACAACAGGAGCCGCACCCGTGCCGGTGCCGCCGCCCATACCGGCGGTGATAAAGACCATCTGGGAGCCCTTCAGGGCATTTGCGATCTCGTCCTTGCTTTCCTCGGCAGCACGCTGGCCGATCTCGGGATCAGCGCCCGCGCCGCGGCCCTTGGTGAGCTTGGAGCCCAGCTGCACCTTGGTGGCAGCATGGTTCTTGGCCAGCGCCTGCTGGTCGGTGTTCATTGCAATAAATTCTACGCCCTGCAGACCGTCGCTGACCATGCGGTTGACTGCGTTGCCGCCGCCGCCGCCCACACCAATGACCTTGATCGTCGTAACATTTTCATCCATTTCTTCATCGAGCATGAGTGCCATAACTTTTGTCCTCCATCGGATATGTTATCGTAAACCTGCGCTTTTCGCACAAGAAGAGTTCGATACTATACTTATATAACTGTATCGTATCATCTTTTTGCCCCGATTGCAAGACAAATTTGTTTTTTTGCAGAGGTTTTTTTCACCGTCCCGTTTCCCGTGGCCGATTCCCGCCGAATTTGCGCCCCCAAACCGGCCAAAATCTCTGTAAATCCGGCATATCCCCGGTCGATATGCGCCGGGTGGGTGATGACCGTGGTTCCCCGGGCCGCAAGCCCCGCCAGCACCAGTGCCGCCCCGCCCCGCAGGTCGGGGGCCTCCACCTCTGTACCGCGCAAAAGGCCGCCCGGCGCAATGGTCAGCACCCTGCCCGCCGCTTCGGCCTGTGCGCCCAGGCGGCAAAAACCCTCGGCACAGCCGAACCGGCGCTCAAAGATCACGTCCTCGATGCTGCTCTCGCTGTCGGCACAGAGCATTGCCGCCGCCAGCAGCGGGGCAGCATCGGTAGCAAGGGCCGGATAGGCTCCGGTGAACACCCGGCCTGCCCCGTGCAGCCGCCCAAAGCGGGAAATTCGCACCGTATCCCCTGCCGGTTCCACCCGGCACCCCATTTGTCCCAGAATTTCCAGCACCGGCGCATAGAGCGCGGGGGCGCAGCCGGTCAGTTCCACCCGGCCGCCCGCCGCCGCACAGCCGCAGGCCAGCGTGGAAGCAAAAATGCGGTCGGGCAGGGGCGAAAAACAGCACCCGGAAAGCCCCCGCCGCCCTTCGATGCGGATCGTGGAGCTGCCTGCCCCCTCGATGCAGCCGCCGCACCGGTTCAGAAAAGCGGCCAGGTCGGCGATCTCCGGTTCCCGGGCCGCCCCCCGCAGGATGGTCCTGCCCTTGGCACAGGCAGCGGCCAGCAGAAGCGTCTCGGTGGCCCCTACGCTGGGGAAGCGCAGGGTGATCTCGGCCCCGTGCAGGCCGGAGGGAGCCGTCAGCACCAGCCGCCCTTCTCCCGCTTCCAGCTCCACCGCCCCCATTTTTGCCAGTCCCGCCAGATGCAGGTCGATGGGCCGGGCCCCGATGCGGCACCCGCCGGGCAGGCTGGTCTCGGCGCGGCCCAGCCTTGCCAGCAGGGGCGCGCAGAACAAAATGGAGGCCCGCATTTGTCCCGCCGTTTGCCCCGGCAGGGTGCTGTTGGCAGGCGGGCCGGAGAGCACCGCGTCACTGCCCTCCCACCGGGCGGCACAGCCCACGCCCCGCAAAAGCGCCATGCAGTGTTCCACGTCCGCAAGGCGGGGCACAGCCTGGAGCCGCACCTCTCCCGTGCAGAGCAGCGATGCCGCAAAAAGCGGCAGAACGCTGTTTTTTGCCGCCGGAATTTTTACGCTTCCGTTCAGCGGGCGGCCCCCTGTCACCACGATCCGTTCCTCCATGTCCGTGCCCCCATTCCGCAAAAGATACCCCACCGTATGCAAAACAGGGCCGGAGTGTGAGGCGGACAAGTTTGTTTGGTCATTTATAGCATCCTCGCCCTCTCAGGCGCTTCGCGCCAGCACCGGGTTGCGGCTCCCAGCATCCGCTTCGCGCAAACCCTTGCGCTTGCGTCCTGCTGGCCGCGGCCCCAACAACTCCTCCCTCATTCCGCCGCAGGCGGTGGTCGTCGTCGTTGCTCCCAAAGGGAGAGCCTTTGGCAATTCAACTTTATGTTTTCTATTCCGTCAGGTCTCACCTCTTGATACGGATAGGACAATACCCATCTCTCCCAACAACATCATCAGGCTCGTTCCTCCGGAGGAGAAAAAGGGCAGGCTGATGCCGGTGTTGGGGATGGTATTGGTGACCACGGCCACATTGAGGACAGCCTGCAGGGCCACCTGCACGGTAAAGCCCACCACCAGCAGCGCCCCAAAACGGTCGGGAGCATGGGCGGCAATGGTGATTCCCCGCCAGAGCAGCAGCACGAACAGCAGCACCACAGCGCAGGCCCCCACAAAGCCCAGTTCCTCGCAGACGATGGAGAAGATGAAGTCGTTCTGAGGTTCGGGCACAAACAGATGCTTCTGGCGGCTGTTCCCCAGCCCCAGCCCGGTGGCTCCGCCGGAGCCGATGGCATACAGGCTCTGGATGGTCTGGTGGCCGTCCCCCAGCGGGTCGGCAAAGGGGTCCTTCCAGGAGCGCAGGCGGTCGGCAGCGTAGGGCACAAGATCCGGCATAACGACCACCGCCGCCCCGATGGCACCCGCTCCGCCCACACCAGCCAGCACGAACCACCGCAGCCCGGTGCCGCCCACGAACATGAGCACTGCCCCGATGCCCAGGATCAGCAAGGTGCCCGAAAGATGGGGCTCCAGCAGCATCAGCGCCGCCACCACCCCCAGCACCAGCGCAAAGGGCAGCACCCCCACCGCAAAGCTGCGCATCCTGTCATGGTTCAGCGAGATGATGTGCGAAAACACCAGCACCACGGCAAATTTTGCGATCTCGCTTGGCTGCAGGGTACCCACCCCCGGCAGCACCAGCCACCGTTTGCAGCCGTTGTATTCCGGCATAAAAAGCACTACCACAAGCAGCACCAGCGAGACCCCCAGCAGCGGCCAGGCCAATTTGTGGAAGATGTGATAGTCCACCCGGCTGGCCAGCCACAGCCCCGCAATGCCCATGGCGGCATAGAGCAGCTGGGGGCGCAGGTAGGCAAAGGCATCGCCCCGCCGGTAAAGGGCTACCGCCCCCGACGCACTGCCCAGCATCACCAGCCCGAACCCCACCAGCGTGAGTACCAGCACCAGAAACGGCAGGTCCATGGCCGGCAGCGGCCGCAGCGGTGCCCTGTGCCGCCCGCCCCGCGGCAGTGCCGCAGCTTCTTTCATCTCGTCACCCCCAGTTTTACTATTGTACGCCATGCTGCTGTTGGCTATACGGATATTATCGTGACGTTGTGCATATCTTGTACACTAGCTCACCCTCTCAGGCGCTTTGCGCCAGCTCCCCCAAAGGGGGAGCTTTTGACAAAATCATAAACTTTGTATCGAATGCCAAGGCCTCTCCCTTCGGGAGAGGTGGCATTGCGACAGCAATGACGGAGAGGGTGAGCTTGTTAATATGTGTGCCCGCACACCTCGTGGATCTTCTCCCGCAGGGCCACAAAATCCGCAAAGGCGGCGGGTTTGTTCTGCGCCTGCCGGAGCAGGGCGGCGGGGTGGAAGGTGCCCATGAACCACACGCCGTTCTTTTGCACAAAGATGCCGTGCTCCTTGGTCACGGAGAAATCGGTGCGGATCATCCGCTGGGAGGCGATGCGGCCCAGGCAGACCACGATCTTTGGCTGCAGCAGCTTGAACTGTTCCCGGAGCCATGGCATACAGGCCTCGCTCTCGGTGGGCAGCGGGTCACGGTTCTGGGGCGGGCGGCACTTGACGATGTTGGCAATGTAGCAGTTTTTGCTCCGGTCCAGATCGATGGCAAACAGGTATTTGTCCAGCAGCTGGCCGCTGCGGCCCACAAAGGGCAGGCCCTGCTCGTCCTCGCTCTGGCCCGGGCCTTCGCCCACGAACAGCACCTCAGCAGTCTGGACACCCTGCCCGAACACCACATGGGTGCGGTCAGTGCACAGCTCACATCTGCGGCAGGCAAGGCACTCGGCCTTTAATGTATCCCAATCCATAGCAGTTTGATCTCCTTGCAGCTGAATGATAATTTATTCACAAATAAAAAATGGTTTTCTCCTAAAATAATAGCACAAAAAGCCAATTTTGTCTTGAACTTTTTGCCGGGTGTGCTAGAATAAAAGAGAAAGGCATCCTTGTGTCCAACAGGCACCCGGATGTGAATATTGGATAGTTAATTCGGAGGTAATCAACAATGGCTGATATGTTCGCACCGCTGGTAGCACAGCTGAAGGCAAACCCCAAGACGATCGTTTTTACCGAGGGCAATGACCCCCGCATCCTGGAGGCAGCCAGCAAGCTGCTGGCCGAGGGCGTTCTGAAGGTTGTCATGGTGGGCAACGAGGCTGAGTGCAAGGCCGCTGCTGCCGCAGGCAATTTTGATATTTCCGCTGCTGAGATCATTGACCCTGAGAACTACGCAGGTTTCGACGAGATGGTGAACACCATGGTCGAGCTGCGCAAGGGCAAGCAGACCGCTGAAGAGTGTACCGCAATGCTGAAGAAGTCCAACTACTTCGGCACCATGCTGGTCAAGATGGGCAAGGCTGACTGCCTGCTGGGCGGCGCTACCTACTCCACCGCCGACACCATCCGTCCCGCTCTGCAGCTGGTCAAGACCAAGAAGGGCGCACACCTGGTGAGCTCCTGCTTCATTCTGGACCGTGACTTTGGCGAAGAGGGCCTGAAGCGCATTGCCATGGGCGACTGCGCTGTCAACATTGATTACACCGATACCGTTGATAAGGCTACCGGCGAGGTCAAGCTCGCTGCATCCGCAAAGCTGGCTGAGGTGGCCGTTGAGACTGCCAAGACCGCAAAGCTGTTCGGCATCGATCCGAAGGTCGCAGTTCTGAGCTTCTCCACCAAGGGCTCCGGCAAGGGCGGCACCGTTGCTCTGAGCCATGACGCTACCATCAAGGCTCAGGAGATGGACCCCGAGCTGGCTGTGGACGGCGAGCTGCAGTTTGACGCTGCCGTTGCTCCCGAAGTTGCACAGGTCAAGTGCAAGGGCAGCAAGGTGGCTGGTCAGGCCAACACCTTCATCTTCCCCTGCATCGAGGCCGGCAACATCGGCTATAAGATCGCTCAGCGTCTGGGCGGCTACGCTGCCTACGGCCCCATTCTGCAGGGCCTGAACGCACCCATCAACGACCTGTCCCGTGGCTGCAACGCTGACGAGGTCTATAAGATGAGCCTGATCACTGCCTGCCAGTCCTGATCTCTCAGTCATGCTCTGCGTGCCGGTTTTGGCTGCACTGTCTGAACCGGTTCGGCAATAACGTAAAATAGAGTGCCCCGCTGTCGAAATTTACGGCAGCGGGGCATTTTTTACTACTTGCAATGCCGCTGAAAAAATGGTATAATAATCAAGCACAAAATGTGCCATGCCGGACAGCGCCTGCTGCGTGGTTCGGCATACGGATGCGGGCCCTGTACGATGGGGCCGCTGTGAACCAGGTCAGGTGGGGAACCAAGCAGCCTTAAGCGGTGTGTCCCGTGCGTTTCAGTCAGCCTGCATCCGTATGCCGAGTTACGCAAGGCGGGGGTCAAACCCCGTCAGCGCTGCCCGGCTTTTTTGTTGAAAGGGGAGAAGCAGATGTATCGAGCCCTGTACCGCAAGTGGCGGCCCCAGCGGTTTGAGGACGTGGTTGCCCAGCGCGGCATCGTGACCGCACTGCGCAACCAGATCGCCACAGGCCGTGTGGGCCACGCTTATCTGTTTACCGGCGTGCGCGGCACCGGCAAGACCTCCTGTGCCAAGATCTTTGCCAAGGCAGTCAACTGCCTGCATCCCCAGAACGGTGACCCCTGCGGTGAGTGCGAGATCTGCAGAGGCATCGACAACGGCAGCATTCTGGACGTGGTGGAGATGGACGCGGCCTCCAACAACGGCGTGGACGATATCCGCGACCTGCGTGATGAAACGGCCTACACCCCCAGCGCCTGTCATTATAAGGTATATATCATCGACGAGGTGCACATGCTGTCCACAGCGGCCTTTAATGCGCTGCTGAAAACGCTGGAAGAGCCGCCCGAGTACGCAGTGATCATGCTGCTGACCTCCAATGTGAATGCTTTGCTGCCGACGATCCTCAGCCGCTGCGTGGTACTGAACATGAAGCCGGTGGCGGATGATCTGGTGAGGAACTATCTTATGCAGCAGCTGCACGTACCGGATTATAAGGCAGAGGTCTGCGTAGCATTTGCCAGAGGAAACATTGGTAAGGCCAAATCACTGGCTTCCAGCGAGGACTTTGATAATATCAAGAACGAAGCCTTGTCGTTGTTAAAATATATTCAGGACATGGATCTGAATGAAATTACCTCGGCGATCAAGAAAATTACGGAGTACAAACTTCAGATCAACGATTATCTGGATCTGATTGCTATCTGGTATCGGGATGTACTCCTGTTTAAGGCAACCAGCGATGTGAACCACCTTGTTTTCCGGGATGAGATCAGTGCTATCCGCCGTGTTGCCCAGCGCAGCAGCTATGAGGGGATCGAGGAAGTTATCGAAGCCCTGGATAAAGCCAAGAGAAGACTGGATGCCAATGTAAACTTTGATCTGACCATGGAATTGTTGATGTTGGAGATCAAGGAGAACGGTTAACAGAAAGACAGGAATAAGTAGAAAGTGAAATTTACGCTTCACTTTCTATTTTTTTGAAAAAAATGACCGGTTGAAATCTCAGGACACTTTCCTGAAAGCCTTGGAAATGCTGGACAAGATACAAAAAGAAGGAAATCCAAAAAGTTATTTGCTATCCGTTGCGATTCGGATCTGGAAAAAACGGAACCGGAAAATAAACCGCAGAAACAGCATTGCAGCCGGAAAATATAAATCGTCTACGGCGTCTATCCGAACTGGAATAAGTACGGAGCGGAGGAACTTGGGCAGATGGCGGCGGAGATCATCAGAGCCAGAAAGTAAAAGATAAATTAAAAAGCGAAATGACGAAGGAAGAATTGTTAAATAAACTACAGGAAATTCAAAAAGAAAATGTGAATCAGCAACTTTGGAACTAAAGAGTGCGGAAAAAGGATGTACACAGAAACTATATGATAGGTTGTTCAGTTTTTTCAATCGGGATGACGGAGGTACCATAATATTTGGTATTGATGAAAAGCAAAATTACAAAGAAGTTGGGGTATATGATCCACAGGATATTCAGAAAAAGATTAATGAACAGTGTTTACAGATGGAGCCAAT
>OHDP01001400.1_pt1 | contig 10109 bp, 8 predicted proteins | sample 1567011 | NCBI WGS metagenome assembly OHDP01 (sample SAMEA3879532, study PRJEB24766) | human gut metagenome | biome: human-associated habitat; feature: feces | place: USA | collected 1985/1987
CTTCAGGAATATCTAAGTTGATTACAGCATCAATTTTAAAATTGAACATTGAACAAATATCAGCTAATTTTCTAGCTTGAATGATTGTTCTTGGGAAACCATCTAAGATGAAACCATTTTTAAATTCTTCAGTGTTAATATTTTCTTCTAAATATTCTTGAATCATTTGAATTGTAAAATCATCTGGTACTAAATAACCAAAAGAAATAAAATATTTAGCAATAACACCAAATTTTGTTTCTTCTTTAATTGCTTTTCTAAATAAATCTCCTGTAGAAATTTGTTTTAAACCATATTTTTCCACCAATTTAGCAGCTTGAGTTCCTTTACCAGCACCTGGTGGACCCATTAAAATTATATTCATTACTATCTCTCCTTTAAGCAATGCCTATTATATGCTTTTTTTTCATTAAATGGAACTAATTTATGAAAAAAAGAATACTTTTTTAACGATTCTATAATTTTTTTTAAAGAAAGGGTTTTCATTTATTTTTTCCATCTAAAATAAAACTCTACACCATCTTCTAAATTATGAACTCCATAACTCATTTCATGAAGTTCTAAAATATTTCTAACGATTGCAAGCCCCAAGCCTGTACCTTTTTGATCATCACTTACAAAAGATTCCCAAATAGTATCCATACGTTTTTCATCAATTTGTTTTCCCTTATTTTCAATAGAAAACTCATTTTCTTTGATTTTAATTTTAATCGTACTATTAATAAATGCATGTTTGATTGCATTTGATAAATAATTTTGAATAACCATTTCTATTCGTTTTCTATCACTTACAATTAAAACATCTTCTCCTTGTATTTCTATCTTTAATTTTTTATCCATTAATAATTGTTCATAATCATCAACAATATCTTCAGTTAGCTCTCTTAAATCAATTTCTTTTTTATCTAAAGTAACCGCCTTTGCTTCAAGTTTTGATAAATCTAACATTTGTAATACTAAATCATTAATAACACTAATTTCTTTATTGATCACCTCTATGTACTTAGCTTTTTTATCTTCATCATCTACATTTTCTAATAAATCAATATTTCCATTAATAATAGCAAGAGGTGTTTTAATCTCATGAGTAAATTGAGCAATAAATTCTTTCCTTAATTGTTCCATTTTTTTCACTTGATCTATTTCTAGATTCAAAGCGTCTATATTTCTTTTCAAGTTAGAAGACATTGTATTTATATGACTTGAAAGACTTGATAACTCATCATGTCCTTTTGTGTCTAATACACCTTTAAAATTATTATTTGTGATTTCCATTGCAACACGATCAATTTCTTTAATACGTCTTGTTGTCATATAAGAAATCAAATATGAAAATAAAACAATAAATAAGAAACCACCTAAAAGTAATGGAAAATTACTTTTAATTAATTCATCTCTTAATTGATGGAATCCCCGTGTTTTAAAACCATAAAAAACAGCAATTAAGGCATTGGGGGCTGGTTCTTGTCCTTCAACGTAACCATGATGCTCATCTAAAGGAAGAAGTAATACAGTATATGAATAATTATCTAGTATCTTTGTAAAAGAAGCATACGTTAATGTTCCTTTTTTAAGCGCATCAGCAATTTCATTTGTCTTTTTTATAGCTGTACGTGAATTTGAATCAATTGAAACATCATCTAAAAAAGTAGCAAGCCCTGCATAGACATTTGAAAAATGTTCATTTACAGCCTTTTTAGATAATTCATTTATTTTTGATGTAGAAACTCTTGTATCCCCATAAGCTTCCTCTTCACTTTTCTTTAAATGTACTTCGCCATTTTCTACATAGGCTTCATAAAATGCTTCAACGGTATTTCCTTTTTTTTGACCAAAGATATCTGTATTATAATGTATAAAAGTCGGTTTAACCTTATAATACCGATTTTTTGTATTATATGTTGATTGTGATGTATCTTTAAAGTTCTTTAATTCTTCAATTTGTCCTTCAAAGTATAAATGAATATCATCATATTTATTTTTTTCAACATCTTTAATTGTTTCTATTAATAACTGATATTGTTCACTTGATAAAGATGACAAATCAATATAATAACGTGCATCATAGAAATCATCAGAATAATCTGTATCTACATCACTCTCGTTAATTTCTACAAAAGGATCATGTACAATAAGTAAATGATCATCTTTTTCATATCCGTATTGTTCGATTGGATTTCCATAAGTATCTAAAAGATATATTTTAGTTGAATCATCTTTAGGTAATTCACTTAACCCTTGTTTTATTTTATCTAAATCAAACTCTCTATACTCTCCATTTTTATTAGAAATAGCTGTACAATAATTTATATAGTCATCTGAAGTACCACTTTGACTGTAATAAAGGAGTTCATTAAAACTTCGATCATACTTATTTTTGACAACATAACCAAATACTACCATAAAAGAAATAAATAAACAAATAAACACCTTAAACTGAATACTTCTTATCTTCTTCATGATTCTTCTCCTTTCCACATATATCCTGTTTTAACAATGGTTTGAATATAATAAGAATATTTTCCCAATCGTTTCCTTAAACGTTTAATATATGTATCTACTGCTCGACCATCCCCATAATAATCATAGCCCCACAAAGTATCTAAAATTTTTTCTCTTGATAAAACAATTCCTTGATTTTTCATTAAGTATCGAAGAAGTTTAAATTCTTTATCTGTTAAAACAATATCATTTTCTTCAATCACTAAAATATGTTTATCTAAATCCAAAATCACTTTTCCTGACTGAAGTTGATTCGTTTCAATCTTTTTATTTCTTTTTAAAAGTGCTAAACATTTTGCATACAACAAAGAAGGTTTAAATGGTTTAGTAATATAATCATCTGCCCCACATTCATAAGCCTTTAATTGGTTTTCATCTTCTGATAAAGCACTTATAAAAACGATGAGCGTATTATATTGACTTCTAATTTGTTTACAAACTTCATAGCCATCAATTCCTGGCATCATAATGTCAAGTAAAATGATATCGATTGTATCATCTAATATTGCTAATCCTTCATAACCATTTTGAGCTTCTATAACCTCTATTTCTTTATGATCAAAATACTCTTTAACAAAGTCTCTTACTTCTTTATGATCTTCTATCATTAATGCTTTATACATTACTACCACCTCTTCAACTTTATTGTAGCATGACTATGTGTAAAAGATGTGAAAAAAAAGGTGACGGTTAGTCATCTAGTTCTTTCGTATAATTATAATGTAATTTTTCATAACCTTGTCTTTCATAAAAACGATGCGCACCTTTACGATATGTGGAAGTAGAAAGCTCAATTTGTTCGAGTTGCTTATCTTTTGCAATCTCTTCAATTTTTTCGATAAGTTGTTTACCAATTTTCAAACTTCTTTTTTCTGGTAAAATAACAAGTTCTACAATTTCACTTGTATCATGGTCATGATGTAAATAATGATGTATTTTAAAACTTAGAAATCCTTCAATTTTTTCATCTCGATAAACTAAATAAATAATATCTTCATTTTTTAAAGAATTTTCAAAAACGCAACCAAAGTGTTCTTTATTAATTTATTTATTTTCTAAAATACAAATCAAATTATAGATTTCTTCTTTATCTTCTAATTTAGCATATTCAATCATATTCTTCTTCCTTTATCAGTTTTTGTAAGTCATTTTGATAATCAATATCATAAAGTTCTTTTTCATTTTCAATTCTAAAATAGAAACATTCTTGTGGATATTTATTAACGATCTTACGCCCTCCTTGATCTTCTTTTAAAGAATATAACTCATTGAAATAGTCTTTAGAAAAAATCACAGGATTTCCTACTCTATCTTTAAACATTAAAGAACATATAGAATAAGATGATTGATTAAATGTATCAATCATCTTATTGAGTGTTTGATAAGATAGATAGGGTTGATCGGCAACCATAAACATCATTTGATAGTCATCATCTTGATTGATATGATTTAAAGCAGCTTTAATAGAATAGGAAATTCCTCTTTCACTTAAAGGGCTTTTATAACTATGAATATATTTTTCTTGTATATCAATTGTATTAGAAACAACGATAATTTCTAGATCATTATGATATTTTAATAATTGTTTCAAAGTATCAATTCCATAAAGATAAAGCTCTTTTCCTTTAAAAAGCGCATGTAACTTATCTTCTTTAAAACGACGACTATTTCCTGCTGCTAAATAAATAATATATGTTTTCATTATTCATCGATTGCCATTAAGATTTTTTCAGGAGTCATTGGAAGATCTTTTAAATACTTACCAGTTGCTCGATAGATGGCATTGGCGATTGCAGGAGATGGTGTATTAATAACAATTTCACCAATCGATTTTGCACCAAATGGACCAGTTGGTTCATAGCTACTTTCAAATTCAACTCTAATTTTTCCCATATCCAAACGTGTAGGAATTTTATATTGCATAAAAGAATTTTCAGGAATAGCACCACGTTTTGTATATTGAACATCTTCATAGAGAGCCATACCAATTCCTTGAACTAAGCCACCTTCTGTTTGAACACGTGCTAAATTTGTATTAATAACAGTGCCGCAATCGACAACCGCAACATAATCAAGAATATCAACTTGTCCTGTTTCTTTATCAAGTTCAATTTCAACCATTCCTACCATATAAGGTGGTGGCGAAAATGGAGATGAATGGGTAACTGTAACCTGTGTTTCGATATTATTTCCACACATTGCTTTTAAAGCAAGCTCCTTTAAAGTTAAAAGATCGTTTGTCTTTAAATTTTTAACACCTTGTGAGGTAAATTCAACATCTTCTTTTTCACAATTAAATGTTTCTAAAGCAAGGTTACATAAATTATTTTTTAATTTTTCACAAGCTTGCTCTACTGCCTTTCCTGTTACATAAGTTGTTGAAGAAGCATAAGAACCTGAATCATAAGGTGAAATATCCGTATCTGCTCCAAAGACAACAATATGATCAACATCACAGTCTAAACACTCAGCTGCCATTTGTGCAAGAATGGTGTCACAACCTGTTCCCATGTCAGCTGCCCCAATATGAAGTGTATAATAACCATCATCTTCAAGTTTTAATGTGGCGGAACCAACATCAACCCCTGAAATACCAGATCCTTGCATGGCCATGGCTACCCCAGCACTTCTAATTTTACCGTTTTCTAAAACACGTACTTTTGATTTATTTTCCCAATCAAAAAGTTTTTTAGCATGCTCCATACATTTATCTAAGGCGCATGCTTTGGCAACCTCATTATAATAAGCCCCCATTGTTTGACCTTGTCTAACCATGTTCTTTTCTCGAATAACTACTGGGTCAATACCTAAAATTCCTGCCATTTCACTAACAATCGATTCTACCGCAAAAAGTCCTTGCGTAGCGCCATAGCCACGATAGGCACCAGCTGCTTGACAATTGGTATAAACAACATCATAAGAAAATTTAAAGGCTTCAAGATTATTTGTATAAAGTGGAATCGATTTATGTCCCGATAAACCTACTGTTGTTGGTCCATGCTCACCAAAAGCACCACTATTTGAAAGCGTATAAACATCCATTGCACGAATTGTTCCATCATTCATTGCTCCTAATTTAACAGTCACTTGCATTTCATGACGTGGTGTAGAGGCAATTTGTGATTCTTTTCGACTATAAATCATTTTAGAAGGTTTCTTGGTCATCCATGTTACAAAAGCAGGATAAACTTCAGCTACAACAGTTTGTTTAGCCCCAAATCCTCCTCCAATTCTTGGTTTTTCAACACGAATTTTCGATTGAGGAATATCTAATGCGTTAGCAAGAATTCTTCGACAATGGAAAACAATTTGGGTTGAAGAAATAACATGAAGTCTTCCATAAGGGTCAATTTCACAATAAGTTCTAAAAGTTTCCATCATTGCTTGTTGGTTTGCTCTTGTATGATAGGTTCTTTCAATGACTTGATCACAAGAAGCAAACACTTTTTCTAAATCACCTTGACTTGAAGAATCTGTTGCCACAAGATTTCTATGATTATCAGCACCTACTGGACATAAAGATTTCCAATTTTCTTCAGGATGAACTAAGATGTTATTATCTTTTGCTTTCGTAAAATCAAGAACTGGTGTTAAAACTTGATATTTTACTTTAATAATTTTTAAAGCACGATCAACAACCTTTTCATTAATACCAGCAACAATAGCAACAGCATCTCCCACAAAACGAACTCTTTGATCTAAAATTAAACGATCATAAGGACTTGGTTCTGGAGACGTTTGACCTGCCATGGTAAAACGTTTTTGAGGGACATCTTTATACGTATAAACAGCTTCAATACCTGGGATTTTTTGAGCTTTAGAAACATCAATTTCTTCAATCAAAGCATGAGCATGTGGTGATCTTAACACTTTAACAACTAAACAGTCTTGACTTGTTATGTCATCTACATAAACAGGTTTACCAAGCAAAAGATTCATCGCATCTTTTTTCATGACCGGTTTTTCAATATGTTTATAAGCCATTATTCATTCCCCTTTTCTTCAAGATAGTTTAGGTAATTTTTTATTCCTCTAAGTTGTCCTTCATAACCTGAACAACGACATAAATTTCCAGCTAAAAATTCTTTAATTTCATCATCACTTGGATGAGGATTTTCTTTTAATAAAGCAAGTGTATTCATCATAAATCCAGGATTACAAAAACCACATTGTTCAGCTCCTTGACTAGCAATAAATGTTGCAAGTGGTTTTGCTTCTTCTTGCATTCCTTCTAAAGTAACTACTTTTGCACCATTTGCACGCATTGCAAGAATACTGCATGAAAGCACTGGTTTATCATTTAATAAAACCGTACATAATCCACAGTTACTTGTATCACAACCACGTTTAACACTATAGCAACCATTTTTTCTCACAAAATCAATAAGTAATAAATCAGGCTCAATATCTTGTACAATTCTTTCTCCATTTAAAGTTAATTTAATTTCCATATACATCCTCCTTTAATTGAAGAAAAGCTCTTTTTATTAAAACTTTTGCAATCTTTTGACGATATTCTCTAGATGCTCTTGAATTGCTTCCTAATTTTAATTCTGATAAAACACATTTTGTAAAATTTTGAATATTTTCTTCAGTAATACCTGTTTCAAAATAACTATCTCCATTAATAGCTACAGCATGTAACGGTCTTGCTCCAATGATACATGTATAATGTTGATTTATATTACTAACAGCACAGGTTAAAACAGGAAAATCTGTTGAAATATTTCTTTGTGATAAATAAACCACATTTGTTGGTACTTTTTTAATAATAACTTTTGTAAGAATATCTTTTGTAAATTTCATATTCGCAAATTCTTTGATAGAAACCCGCCCAGTTGGATAAAGTTCTACCTCACAATCAAGCGCCATAAAAAGTGTTAAAACATCAGAAAAACCAAACCTTCCATAAATAGACCCACCAATTGTCGCTAAGTTTCTAAATTGAACACCGACAATATGACGTACACTTTCTTTAATAGCTCCTTGTGTAAAATGGTTTAATTGTTCATTTGTTTCAAGCTCTCTTAAAGTAACCATAGCACCAATATGTATTTCATCATCTATTTCTTCAATTTGATCTAAATGTAAATCAGATAGATCAATAGCAAAATTAACATTTCTATTTTGCATTTTAAGCCATAACATACCACCTAAAACAACACTCAGCGGTTTTTTTGCATATTCATAAGCTTCCTCAATTGTTTGAGGTCGCACATAATTTCTAATCGATAACAAAGAAAGCCCTCCTTTATTGTTTTTCTTTTGGTAATAAAATATTTAAAATAATTGCTACAAAAGCAGCAGGTACAATTCCTGATTCTCCACAAATCATTTGAATTGCTTGTGGAAGTTGCACTAAAATTGCACTATTTGCACCAATACCATAACCTAATCCTAAAGCAACTGAAACAATTGTCATTGAACGAGCAGTAAGAGGTTCTTTGGTAATCAATTGAATTCCAGACATAACAATCGATGAAAACATGATGACTGCTGCTCCACCTAATACGGATTGAGGCATAATTGAAACAAGTGCCGCTAATTTAGGAAATAAACCACAAATAATTAGGAAAATCGCACCACACGCCAAAGCAAAACGATTGACAATTTTAGTCATTGTTACTAACCCAACATTTTGTGAAAAAGATGTATTAGGTAAAACACCAAATAAAGCAGCAATGGATGAACCAATACCATCACAGATCACACCACCTGATAATTCTTGATCTGTAGCTTCTCTTGACATTCCGCCTTCCATAACACCAGAAATATCCCCAACAGTTTCAACAGCTGTAACAATAAACATAATTAAAACTGGTAAAATTGCTCTTAAATCAAAAACTGGTTTTACTGGCATGAGTTTTGGTAAGGCAAACCATTTTGCTTGAGCCACCTTATCCCAATTTAAAACCCATGATTTAACAAACTCTGTTCCATCACTGGCAACACCTGTTGTTGAAATAAACAATGGTAAAATCATACATAAAACATAACCACAAATAATTCCAATTAAAACAGCCGAATTACTTAGCATTCCTTTTGTACCATGTTTAAAAGCTAAAATAACAACTAAAACAAATAAACCAATTAAAAGATTTTCTACAGATCCATAATCTTTAGCACTACTTCCTCCCCCGAAAGAAGCAACACCAACACCAATTAAAGACAAACCAATGGATAAAACAACTGTTCCTGTAACAACAGACGGAAAGAAACGACGTAATGGTTTTAAAAGAAAACCTAAAACCGTTTCAAATAAACCACCAATAATACTTGCTCCCATGATGGCACCATATCCTAAAACACCACCACCCATTACATGAGCAACACTTTGGAAAACACCAATAAATCCTGAACTTGTTCCCATGATAATTGGGACTTTCCCACCAATAGGACCTATTGAAAATAATTGTACTAAAGTAACAACACCTGCAATAAGCATTGCATTTTGTAAAAGTGAAACTTGAATTGCAGCAAATACATCTGCATCATGCATTGCAGCACAAGCCCCCGTAATAATAAGTACTGGTGTTAAGTTACCAACGAACATTGCTAGAACGTGTTGTAAACCTAAAATAATTGCCTGTTTTAAAGGAATTTTCCCTTCAAAATCATAAGGACTTGTATACTCTTTTTTCTCTCCCTCACATTAAATTAACCTTCTAAAAACAAGAAAATTGTAGCATAACTCTTTTTTTTCATCAAGATACTACAAAAAAATAGATTTATAGATATAAAAAAAAACAGCTAATGCTGCTTTATAGGAAGAAATAACACATCATTGCTTCCTCCACAAATCATTCCTAAATTGGCACTTTCGCTATTATTTAATTCATAATGTTTTATCATTACCTTTTGACAATTCTTAGCATCTAAAATAGCTTGATATTCTTCCCTTCCCCCACCAATAGAACCAAAAAGGCCTTTTTCATTTACAAACATCATACTACCAACCGTACGTGGTGTTGATCCTTTTTTATCAATAATAATACATAAAACACCATCACCTTGTACTTCTAATAAGTCATTTGTTATACTTGAATATTGATGTTCATTTTTAATAGCTATAATTTCAGACATGATACTGACGGCAATCTCTGCAGGGGTTATCGCTTTTATTGGAAGTCCAATAGGCGCATGTACTTTATCAAGTTCAACTTGTTGATATCCTTCTTCTAGTAAAGCATCATAAGTTTGTCTAACTTTCTTCTTGCTTCCAATCATTCCTACATAAAGACTTTGTAGAAAAAGTGTCTTTTTTAAACACAAACAATCATCTTTATGTCCTCTTGTCACAATGACATAACATGCATTTGCTTCCTTAGGAAAATAGGAATCAGCTTTATCAAAAGAAACACAATGAATTTCATTTGCTTCTGGAAATAATTCTTTACATGCAAATTCTTTTCTTTCATCAATAACAATCGTATAGAAATCCAACATAGAAGCAAGTTTATTTACATATTGACTCACATGTCCTGCACCCAAAATAACAAGTTTCGGTTGTGGCAAGAACCATTCTTCATTAATAAGTGTTACCTCTTTTTGATTTTCTAATAACGAAGCTAGTGCTTTTTCATAAAGCGAACTTGCTCCGTTTACTT
>OHDP01001405.1_pt1 | contig 10083 bp, 8 predicted proteins | sample 1567011 | NCBI WGS metagenome assembly OHDP01 (sample SAMEA3879532, study PRJEB24766) | human gut metagenome | biome: human-associated habitat; feature: feces | place: USA | collected 1985/1987
CTGTTGTTTTTCCTAGTATGAACAGTATGCGTAACCCTGAGTCGGCGTTCCTGTACCATCCTTCTAACAAGCGACTTCCTAAAATAATATTTTCAGTTTTCGTCCCCTATATCCCTTGACATCTCCCTTTTTATTCTGCAAAATAGTAAGAAGAGTCTTTCAAGATTCTACTTTATTATAGAAGAAAAAGAGGTCATTTAGATGGAAGAAATCATACAGTTTTTAGCTGGGATTTTGAATAGAGAGTTTATTCGTGCGGTGTTTAGTAACCCGCGAGTAAAGGATAATGTAGTTAAGGCAAAGCTTCGACCGATGGAACAGAAGGGGGAGCTTTTATTTCAGTTAGAGTCTTTCACAAAGACGCAGGCATTTCATAAGAATCTGATGGTAGAAGAGACAAAAGATGAGCTTGCGAAATTGTTAGAAGAGTTTCGTCAGGTTCAGGTTGAGACGGTGAGTGAGGATATCACGGTATTGATCAGTAAGAAAGGGAAAGCAACGATTAAGAGAAAGCGCAAGAAGGTGCAGGCGAAAGCTGCGGATCTGTCTCATAACAGGAAGAAAAAATATATTTTGGAAGAAGGGATTGTGGTTCCGTTTCTTCAGGATCTTGGAGTTATGACACAGGATGGAAAGATTGTGCGGACGAAGATGGATAAGTTCCGTCAGATCAATCGTTTTCTGGAATTTGTTGAGGACATTCTGCCGCAGCTTGACAAGGACAGAGAGCTTACACTTCTGGACTTTGGATGTGGAAAATCATATCTTACATTTGCAATGTATTATTATTTACACGAGTTGAAAGGGTATGATATTCGTATTATCGGATTAGATCTGAAGACGGATGTGATTCTGCATTGTAATGAACTGGCAAAGAAGTATGGGTATGAGAAGTTGACATTCCTTGTTGGAGATATTGCGGATTATGAAGGTGTGGATCAGGTTGACATGGTTGTGACGCTTCATGCGTGTGATACAGCTACAGATTATGCACTTGCGAAAGCGGTTGGCTGGAATGCGAAAGTGATTTTGTCTGTTCCATGTTGTCAGCATGAGGTGAACAAGCAGCTTGAAAAGCAGAGAAATCTGCATTCAGGCAAGATGAAATCGAAGACGGAAGTTATGGAAGTTTCAGAAATGCTGGGAGATCAACTAGCTTCCATGGAAGAAGTGCTCGGACCAATTATGGATTATGGATTGTTGCGAGAGCGTTTTGCAGCACTTGTGACAGATGGACTTAGAGCAAAGCGTCTGGAAAGCGAGGGATATGAAACTCAGGTATTAGAATTTATTGATATGGAGCATACGCCGAAGAATATTCTGCTGCGTGCAGTGAAAAAGGGGAGTCTTGCAGCAAAGAGCAGAAAAGAGGCAGAGGATTGTGAAAGATTTTTGAAGATTCAGCCAACATTAGGTATGCTTCTGGCAGAGCAAAAGGGAGATAAATAATGAAAAAAAGGGTAATAAAGATTGCCGCACTGGTTGTTCTTTTTGCGGCTGTGCTGGTGATCAGTAATGTGATACTGAACCGTGGAAATGATGATCAGGTTGTGGATATGGGAGATGCCACGTTACCTAGAGTCTCATTTATGATGGGAGGACAGAAGATAAATGCGTTGCCAGGTTATGTAGATGATATGGATATTGCCGCAATGCGAGATACCATTACACCATTAGAGAGTGATGGTACACTGAAGATGCAGATTGAGAAAAATGATAACCAGATCCGTGAGATCAGTTACAGTGTATATTCTCTGGATGGAACAGAGACATATGATAAAGGAACTCTAAAGTCTGCAGAAAGCGAAGATGTCACATTAAAGCTGGGGAAATCACTTGGATATAAAATCCAGGAGGCAGTACTTCAGGTTTCGCTTGTAATCGGTGAGGAGAAAGAGACAAGGAAAGTTAATTTTTATACAAGAATTGAGAAAGCAGATGATATTACAGCATCACAATGTCTTACATTTGCACAGGATTTTCATACGAAAGCATTTAATAAGACGGATGTAGATTCATTGAATATTTACTTGGAACCTGGAGATGAAAGTGACAATACAACTTATCAGACAGTCAATATCCATTCAGATATTTCTCATATTCAGTGGGGGACTATGCAGCCACAGTTGCTTGGTGATGTGCGTTGGAGCATAAAGGAAAGTAATAGTGTGTATACCTCTCTCCTTGCGAATTACAGAGTTTCCTGCGTGGATGATGTCGGTGAGAATGCAGTTTATGATATTAAAGAATTTTTCCGTGTGAGAATCGCAGGGACTACAATTTACCTGTTGGATTACAATCGTGATATGCAGGAAGTATTCAGTGAGAACAGAAGCGTGATCGATGAAAACGGAATTCTGCTCGGCGTTACACCTTCAGATGTTCCGTATGAGACAAATGAGAAAGAAACGATTGCAGCATTTGTGGAGTCCAGAAACCTTTGGATGTACAATAAGAGTTCGAATGAATTATTAAATATTTTCGGATTTGCAGATGCAGATACGACAGATGAAAGGAATCTGAATGATCAACATGCAGTACGTATCATCAGTATGGACAATAGTGGTAATCTTGCATTTGCTGTGTATGGATATATGAATCGTGGCGAACACGAAGGAGAAGTCGGTGTCGGAATCTATTATTTTGATGTTGAGAGAAATCTGATCCAGGAGAAAGCATTTATACCAAGTAAGAAGTCCTATGCAATCGCAGCGGATGAGCTTGGCAAGATGGTTTATTATAATCATGCGGAAGAGCAGTTATATGTTTTGGCAGACGGAACTTTGTATCAGGTAGATTTGAAAAAGAATAAACAGACAACACTTGCAGAGAATCTTAAAGAAGGACAATATGCGGTTTCTGATGATGGACATCTGATGGCATATCAGTCAGAAGGAGATAAGAGTGGCGGAACAGTGATTCAGGTAATGAATCTAAGCAGTCTGGAGACGAATACTGTTGAGGCAGCAAGCGGAGAAAAAATTAGTCCACTTGGATTTGTCAATGGTGACTTTATTTATGGAAAAATGAAATCCGAGGACGCAGGAAAGAAAGCTTCCGGAGAATCGATCACTCCAATGTATGAACTGGAAATCCGTAATTCTAAGAACAAAAAAGTTGCCAGCTATTCCTTTGTTGATAAAGGCATTTATATTTCTGATATTTTAATCGATGACAATATGGTAACACTGAATCGTGTAGAGAAAAGCGGGGATATTTACAACGTTACTTCACAGGAGTTTATTACGAATAATGAGGAACGCAAAGATACAGCGATTAAAATAGAAGTATACACAACAGCACTGATGGAAAAACAGATGCGGATTACATTTGCAGAGGGAGCAGGAGAGAAGAGCGTGAAAGTGATCCGGCCGAATCAGCTGGCATCAAAGAATGAACTTGAGATGGTTCTTGCTGATAACAGCGAAAGTGTGAAATACTATGTTTATGGTGTTGGTGAACTGGCAGGAATTTATGATAAAGCTTCTTATGCAATTCAGAAAGCACAGAAGATTTCAGGAGTTGTGATCTCTTCTGACCAGAAATATGTTTGGGAGAAAGGAAATCGAGATCTTGCGTATTCGATAGAGGATGTTGCTCTTTCAAAAGAAGGAGAAGAGACATCCCTTGAAGCATGTGAGCGCTATATGAAGACATATGATGCTCAGAAAGTAGATCTGACAGGATGTACGCTGGATCAGGTACTCTACGTGATCAATAGAGGATGTCCGGTGATTGCACTTACAAGTGCAGATCATGCAATTCTTCTGACAGGATATACGAAGAATGATATTACTTATATCGATCCTGAAAATGGAGAGTCACAGACAGTTTCCATCAGTGAGATGGAAGGAATGGTTTCCGGAAGCGGAAATACATTTATTGGTTATATCAAATAGAAAGTGAAATAAAAACGACAGGTTCTTCAATAGTTCAAATGAAGATCCTGTCGTTTTTAGGTTGCATAAGAAAAATCTTATAAAGCTTTCTTAAAGATAATTCCTCTATATTTGTTGAGTGCTCCGTAAAGAATCAGACCAAGCACACCGGCGGAAATTACTTCTCCGATACCAACTGTCAGCATCATGAAAGGAATCGGAAGTGGAACCATATAAGCATATTTTAATACAAATGGAACCACAATGATATTGGCAACAATCGGAGGAACAGGGGCAAGGAACTTGCTCTTGTTTCTTAAAGACCATGTAAAGATGGCACCGATCAGTGTTGCAAGGCTGCCGAAGATAATGTCAGGCAGGATTGCACCTCCAAGTGTGTTTCCGATGAGGCATCCTACAAACAATCCAGGGATTGCAGCCGGAGTAAATACCGGGAGGATTGTCAGTGCTTCCGCAAAACGGATCTGCACCTCTCCAAAAGCCAGTGATGCACCGACAACAGTCAGTACGACATAGATGGCAGCGATCATAGCTGCCTGTGCCAGGTAAAGCACTTTGTTACTTGAGTTTTTCATTATTCAGTTCTCCTTTAGTTTTGTTTTACGTGTGGAAGGTCACGAACACACGATTCATTTTCGCGCAGCAATGAGTCAGGCGGCCATGCTTGCATGGACATTTGACGAATGCCGCGGAAGTCATATACAGTAAGTATATGACCTTACGCCGGAAATCGGCGACCCCCTTATAAGACCTTGTTTTTTAGGGTTTTGTAACGGGTGATAGTATAGCATGGTAAGGGGAAAAAATCAAGGGAAGTACCAACTAAGGAAACAGGAGGTTACTGTTCACAGGTAATATCCCGCGAGGTGTTTTGCCATGAATATGGCAAAATCCCGAGACATACGGGGCAAAATTCCATCACCGAAGGTGATTTGGAATGAATTTTGACCAAGTTGCTGTGAACGGAGTGAACAGTAACCCCGAACGTTCGCATAACGGAATAAAGAGAAAAAGGCGGTTGCCTGTCCGGTATCAACGTGATAATATACAGACAGGGAAACCAAAGCCAGGCGGCTACCCTTCTTTTACGGAGGGATAAAAACACCCTCCAAACGAAAGAAAGGAGGGCGATAAGATGATTACATATTCTGATCTGATTCAGTTTTGTATATTCATTGTTGCCCTTGTTGGTCTTTGTTATGAGATTTTCAAGGGAAAACGAAGATAGCCGCCAACTACTGCGAATAGTTGACGACTATATAAATAGTTAACAATTATACTCGGGTAGCCGCTTGCGGTTTCCCTCTTTGCATTTTCAATATAACATATCTGACACCAGGACGCAAGAGGATAATGAAAACTTGCAAGATGCGTTGCTGGTCGCACATCGTGTGAACAGTAACTTCATCTTAATGAAAAATTAAATTTAATTAAGGATTATAAAGCTACTGTAACCAGGCCTGATATGATAGACTATGAGTTGTGTAAAATATAATTCATGGAGGGGAAAATGAGTAGAATATACAACGCCCTGATTGAACTTGTTGCAGCCGCAGTTTTTATAATTCCGCTTTGGTGCATATATGAGAAGATTTTCTTTCAGAGCTGGAAACGAACGATGGTTTATATGATATTTGGATTTTATCTGGCAGTAGTATTAGCATTAGTGGGATTCCCGAATATTACGATGTTGCAAATAGAGTTTACAGTGAGTCTGATTCCGTTTATTTATATGTTGTCAGATATTGTTAATGCGTGTTTGAACGTACTTTTGTTCGTTCCATTTGGTTTCTTTTTACCAATGTTATGGAAAGAGTTCAGAAGTATAAAAAGTGTTGCCCTGGCCGGAATTGTTGCAACGTCTTTTATTGAGATTTCTCAACTTTTTACTGGCAGAGCAACTGATATAGATGATATCATTACAAATAGCATCGGTACTTTGATCGGCTACCTTATCGTACGCTTTGTGACAGAAAACTTTACAAAGCGCACTTTATCAGATTCAAAAATTAATGATTTTTATTTGATATGTGGTTCAGTAGGTGTTATTATGTTTTTCTTACAGCCATTTGTCTCAACCTGGTTATGGGGAATACTTTTACGATAAATCTAGATATCAGTTTCAATAAGGAGTGAGCGAACATGACATTACAGCAATTAACCTATTTAGTTACGGTTGCGGATTGTGGGAATATTACGGAGGCTGCAGAAAAGCTTTTTATTTCACAGCCGTCGCTTAGTGCAGCAATTCATAATCTTGAAAAAGAGATGGGAGTGACTGCATTTACAAGGTCTAACAAAGGCGTTACTGTTACAAGAGAAGGCGAAGAGCTATTGTCCTTTGCAAGGATGCTTCTAGAGCAGGCTGACAATATGAAAGAACATTTTGGAAATGGAGAGAGAAGAACACCGAAGTTTTCTGTGTCTTGCCAGCATTATTCGTTTGCGGTAAATGCTTTTGTTGATCTGATCAAAGAATATGATGCAGACCAGTATAGTTTTATTATAAGAGAGACACAGACGGGCGAGATCATTGAAGATGTGGCGAGCGGAAAAAGCGAGATTGGAGTTCTTTATCTTTCGGAACACAATGAAGATGTGATTCTGAAGCTGATAAAGAATAATCAGTTGAAATTTGAGGAAATGTTTGTTGCAGAACCGCATGTATTTATCTGTAAAGATCATCCACTGGCAGAAAAAGAAATGATTTCCATGGAAGATTTACGACCATATCCGTATCTTGTTTATGAACAGGGAAATAATAATTCGTTTTATTTTTCGGAGGAATTTATAAGTATGCTTGATTTCCCGAAGAGTATACAGGTGAGAGACAGGGCGACCTTATTTAACCTGGTGATCGGATTAAACGGATTCACAGTAAGCAGTGGTGTGATCGACCAGAAATTAAATGGAAGCAGTATTATAGCGAAGCCATTAGATGTCGATAAAACGATGAGGATCGGTATTATTAAAAAGAAAAATATTATTTTCAGTCGTTATGCGTCTTATTATGTAGAGGCGCTGAGAAGGCATTTGTAAAAAATAAAGAGCAGGAATTTCGTCATAATGAAATCCCTGCTCCTTCCTTTACTAGCAGAAGAATTCTTTTGCAGCTCGTACCAGATACTCAGTATCTTTCACACCTGCAGTCTCATAAGGGGAATGCATTGCCAATTGCGGAAGTCCGATGTCAACGGTATTGAGCGCAACCTGAGTGTTGGAAATATTTCCAAGGGTAGAGCCACCGGCCATATCAGAACGGTTTGTAAATGTTTGAACCGGAACATCTGCCCGCTTACATAGGTCACGGAACATGGCAGCAGATACGGCGTCCGTACAGTACTTCTGGTTTGCATTGAATTTCAACACGATTCCTTCGTTCAGGTAAGGGCGGTTTGTCGGATCTGCTTTCTCTGTATAGTTTGGATGAACCGCATGAGCATTATCCGCAGAGATCATAAAGCTGTCTGCAAGATGAACACGATAATCTTCTCCATCATATCCAAGTGCTTCGTGAACACGGATCAGTGTGTCAAAAAGGAATGTGGATGCGGCGCCCTGATTCGTACCGCTTCCAACTTCTTCATTATCCAGAACACAGTGTACAGCCATACAGTCTTTTTTCTCACCGGAAAGAAAACCTTGAAGTGATGCGAAGGCACACTGCAGGTCATCAAGTCTGCCGCTGGAAATGAATTCTTCAGAAGCCCCCCAGATGGAACCTTCCTGTCGGTTATAAAGGAATAGATCATGACCGAGAATTTCATCTTTTTCTACCCCGGCAGCTTCAGCAATCTGTTCCATAAAAGTTCCTTTAGGAGAACCACAGCCATAAAGTGGGAGAAGATCTTTCTGGGCGTTGTAGTTGTAACCGCTATTGATCTCACGGTTCATGTGAATCGCGAGATTCGGGATCATAACAAGGTCCCGGTCAATATTGACGAGTTTGCTCGTGAATTGTCCGTTTGTCTTATCTTTTATTATAACGCGTCCGGCAACAGAGAGCGGACGGTCAAACCAGGGTGCACAGAGCATACCACCATATTTTTCTACATTTAATTTCACATAATGTTTTTCTACTTCGATCTCCGGATTCTCTTTGATCTTAAAGGTCGGAGAATCACTATGACTTGTCAGAATGTGCATCTTGTCAATACCATTTTCCGGAATTGTAAACGCAATCAGGGAAGAGTCATTTCGTGTAACAAAATAGTGTTTGCCGCATTCTATATTCCAACGCTGATTTTCCTTTAGTTCAGTAAAATCAACTGCAAGAAGCTCTGATTTCATCTGTTGAACTGCATGAAACGCTGTGGGACTCTTTTGAAGAAATTTTAATAGTTCTTGAGAAACTGAATTGTTCATAGATATTTCCTTCTTTCAAATTGTTTTAAAAATCTTTTTTTGCTGATATATTTACTTTTTAGAATAGGGCAAATCAGAGAGAAATACAAGGCGGAAAAGCATAATAAAAAACTTTTTATTTAAGAAGAATTTCACAACATACTGTCTTAAAATGTGCTATAATCTAATTTGGAATGTCAGAGATTCCATTGGAGGAGTACGAATGAAAAAAATATCTTTGAAAATAAAATTAACACTAAAATATACAGGATGCATATTTGTGGCAACAGGCATTGCGTTGTTTTTTGCTACAATGATAAGTGGAACAGATGCGCAGACAGCAAAAGCAATGGCGAAGGTGATACTTCCAATCGTTTTCATCGCATCGCTTGTAATTGGATACTTTCTGGTAAGAGAGGTTCTGAAACGGACTGCAGATCTAGCAGAGTCAGCGGCGGAAATCTGTAGAACAAAAGATTTCTCCAGACAGTTGGAACTGGAAGAATCTGATGCGGAATTTGAGAGACTGCAGCTGACATTGAATGAATTACTTGAGGATGTGCGCGAAGAGGGACATTTTGCAGAAAATGTTGTACAGGAGATGTGGATGCCGGTCAGTGTGATTCTTACAAGAAGCGCATGGTGTCTTGGCGACTGGCGACTGTCCCAGCGTCAGCGTTGGCAGATTGAATTAGTGCAGAAGAAGGCACAGATTCTTTCAGATTTTATTCAGGAAGTCTCATTTTTTGCAAAGGCGGATCAGGGATGTCAGCCAGCTTATAAAAAACGCATGAATATCAGTGAACTGACAACAGGAATTATAGAAGGTCAGATCAGCAGACTTCAGGAAGCAGATGAACCGGTGCAGATAGAATATGAGATTGAACCGGAGATTTACGCAGAAGTGGATGAGAATTGTTATCGGAAGATGCTGTTAAATCTGCTGGAGAATTCCATTGATTATAGTCGAGAGATTGGACTGATCAAAGTTGTTGTTGAAAGCAAAGGCAGTGAGTTTACCTGTAAGATTGCAGATGCGGGAATTGGAATTTCGGAGACGGATCTGCCACACGTATGGGATCGGTTTTTCAGAGGAGATCCTTTAGGTGCCGGAGAAGGTCATTTTGGACTGGGACTTTCTGTTGTAAAATGGATTGCTGAAGTACACGATGGCTGGGTAGATGCAGAAAGTATTCTGGGATCCGGAAGCTGCTTTACAGTGGGGATGCCGTGTGAACCGAAGCCGGAGCCTGAAGCGGAAGAAGTGACTGAGGAAGAGAAGACGGTTGATGCGCTGTTAGAAGGAATTGCTGGAACGGACATAACAGAAGAGGAGACGGATGCAGATCTGACTACAGAAGCAGAAGGAGCAGTTGAGACAGATGCAACTACAGAAGAAGCTGAGACAGAAGTAACATCTGAAATAAATGAAACGGCTGAGACAGAAGGAGTTACAGAAATAAGTGCGGCGACTGAAACAGAGTCAGTGACCGAAAACAGAGATAGCTCAGAAGAGTCCGAAACTTTGGGTGAGACAATCGCGATGCCTGTGATTACAGAGGACACAGAGGAACAGTCGTCAGAGAATTTTGTGCCGGATGCAGAGAAAGATGAAACAGACGTAAAGAGTGAAATTCCGTTTAGGAAAATCAAAATTTGTTTATCTAAAATCAAAAGCTTTCTTGAGGAAGAAGATGACGAAGAAGATTCAGACGAAGACGAAGAAGCTTCAAATGAATGCGAAGTGATTCCATTTAAAGGCAAAGAGGATTCAGATGAAAAATAAAGGTAACTGTTCAGAGTCAACCTCCAAAATGCTACGCATTTCGTCGGTGTGGCG
>OHDP01001410.1_pt1 | contig 10058 bp, 7 predicted proteins | sample 1567011 | NCBI WGS metagenome assembly OHDP01 (sample SAMEA3879532, study PRJEB24766) | human gut metagenome | biome: human-associated habitat; feature: feces | place: USA | collected 1985/1987
CGTGTCAATCAGCGAAGTGATTGACACGGGAGTGAACAGTAACCTATTACGAACAGTCGGCTGTTCTCGTGTGAGAGCCGACTGTTTTTATAAAGGAGTTTTTATTATGAACTATATTGGAATTGACATCGGTTCAACTTGCGCGAAAACCGTTGTTTTGAACGAAAAGAAAGAATTTATCCAGGAATTCGTTCAGCCAACCGGATGGAGCAGCGTAGATACAGCAGAGGAAATCCTTCAGAAACTTAAGCTTGCCGGAATCAATCTTTCTGATGACCCTTCCTGCTGTGTAGCAACCGGTTACGGACGCATCTCTGTTCCTTATGCAGATAAGGCTGTTACAGAGATCACATGCCATGCACTTGGTGCTGTACATTTATTTCACCAGCCAGACCTGACCGTAATTGACATCGGTGGCCAGGATACGAAGATCATTCAGATTGAACAGGACTTCGTAAAGGATTTTATCATGAACGATAAATGCGCCGCCGGAACCGGACGTTTTCTTGAAGTGATGGCCAACACCCTCTCCCTTCGCCCGAATGAAATGTTTGAGCTGGCACGCCTGGGTTCTGACACAACGATCAGCTCCATGTGTACTGTATTCGCAGAATCCGAAGTTATCGGACTGATCGGCAAAGGTGAACCGAAAGAAAATATTGCTTATGCAGTAGTAGATTCCACCATTCGTAAGGTTACCGCCCAGCTCAGCCGGATGAATGGTGAGATGTCCACATTTTGCCTGACCGGCGGTCTATGTGAATGTGAATATATCCGCGAAGCTTTATCAAAAAAACTTGGAAAAGAAGTGATCTCCAGCCCGGATGCCCGCTACGCCGGTGCGATCGGTGCCGCACTCAGTGCGATGAAGATACGCTAACAAAAAATGCCCCGGAACAGACTTTAAAACCAATCTGTCCCGGGGCAACTTATATTCTTTCACTTATATTCTTTTATCTTGGGCTTTTCTCTTCGTCTATTATCTGATTCTGAAGATTGGGCTGATCTTCTTGTAGATTAAAAATACAATCAGTGAAACAACAATTCCCTTCACAAGGTTGAACGGTGCTACCGCAAACATAACAAATGTAGAAAGGCTTGTGATATGTGAGTTAACTGCTGTTCCCATACCAACCAGTGCGTCAATCGGCATTCCGAATGCAGCTGCATAAGTTGGAAGCAATACAAATGCGTTGACGAAGCATCCAATCACGATCATCAGAACTGTTCCTGTTACCATTCCGATCAATGCACTCTTTCTTGTTCTGTTTCTTCTGTAAATGAGGCCTGCAGGTACACAGAATGAACATCCGATAATAAAGTTTGCAATCTCTCCAACACCTGCTGTTTGTGTTCCTGTTAAAACAAGATTCAGTAAGATTTTAACAAGTTCTACAAGAACTCCTGCCATTGGTCCCATTGCAAAGCATCCTACCAAAACCGGAACCTCACTTAAATCAATCTTATAAAATGTCGGTGCAAACGGAAGCGGAATATCAAACATCATCAAAACTACTGCGATTGCTGAAAGCATTCCGATCTGAACTAATGCCTTTACCCCCAGCTTCGGCTGAATCTTCGCATCTGCGTTTGTTAGTGTCTTTGTCTCTGTACTCATAGTGTTACTCTCCTTTTTCTATCCACTGTCTTTATCCTAAACAGCACTTTTTCTTTTTGAAAAAGGTAATCTTCACAAGAAAAAACCCGGAAGGTTTATTACCTTCCGGGATTCATGTTTTCTGCTCTTAATGGCATTCTCGCAAGATTCTCAGGCAATCAGATATCCTATTCGAATATCTCTCTTTCTGTTCCTGCGGGCATGAACTTCTTCTCTCATCCAGACTTTACTGTCGGTACCGGAATTCCCATTCTGTAATGCCATCACAGACGAGTCACCAGTTCAGCCACATCATATGCGGGTCGCGGACTATACCGCCGGTTGGGACTTGCACCCTACCCCGAAGATTAAATTCCTTTTACTCTTACTACTATAGCGCGCTCTTAATAAAAATGCAACCCCTTTTATTGATATTTAATATCATTTTTGTGTTGAAATCGATATCACCCACAGCACTTTCGACTAATATGTTAATATTCCTTTTATCCTACTAGGTTTATAGAGTTCTTAATAAAATTTTTCAATAATGTTCATTTTAGGTTCAAAAGTTCATCACACTTTTTTCACAAAATACCTCTATACTATAATTGTTCTTAAAAAGAACACTTTTTCATAAACTTTTTCCCCCTTGAGTCACAGAGATGTGGCTCATTTCCTTTTATTTAAAGAAAATCCTGTCATCTCGACAAGATTTTCTCATACATTCTTTACAGAACACGTTTTCTCCATTTTTCCCATAGGGTTCCCTGTACATACTGATAAGCTTTATCATAAACCAATATCGCTATCTGTCCAACCATTACAGCTGCCAAAAGCAACTGATCTGACACCGCTTTCTGAAACAGCATCGACCGGAATCCAAAAAGACACGGGAGATAAACCAAGTTAAAGATCAAATATTTTGCAAACCAAAAAAATCCCATCCTATGTCCCATCTGTGGTCTTTTCGCAAGAAACATCCAGACCGCTTCAATTCCAAGAATATAGAATCCCATCGCAGCAAATGTAATCACATAAAACTTATTTGGCGTGACAAGAAATCCTAATAACACTGCTGCCAGATAAAAAGCAACTCCTGTGCGAAGTCCAAACTCACGGATAACAATCCCTACCCCAAATGCCGCTGCTGCCAGCAAAAACAATGTATTCGTCTCGATCACGCTTCCAAGTGCCATGCATACGACAGTCACTGCAAGCAGAAGGCCGCCGAATGCTATTTGTTTTGCTTTTACATGCATGAGCAGAGATCGCCTCCCATACATTCACACAATGTGTCCGCAAGCCATAAGTCGCAGCACATATTTCCTGTACCACAGGAATTCTGTCCTCCCGGTGCATAGCCTCCACCATACGGACTATTCTGATATCTTCTGCTGTTAAAGTCGAGCTGATTCAACAGCTGACGAAACTGCATGTTATTTGGTTCCATATTTACCGCCTGTGCCGCGTGATCCCTCGCCAGAATCTGATTTCCGATTCCTGCATTCGCACAGCCACTCAGATAATACCACATTGCACTTCTCTGCTGAACCTGATCCAGTGTATTGATCGCCTCTCTGTAACGTCTGCTGTTAATATAATTCGCAGCTGCCTGCAGTTTAGGATCCATCGTTCCATAGCCATAAGAGCTGTTCTGATTTCCATAAGAATAACTTTCAGAAGAACCATATCCATAATTATTCCCATACGAATTTCCTCCGTTCGCACGTTCTCTCATGATAATATCATACGCTTCCTGTACTTCCTTAAACTTCTCTTCTGCAAGATCTGCTAACGGATTGTTCACATTTGCATCCGGGTGATATTTTCTTGTCAGATCCCGATACACTCTCTTTATTTCATCATCCGATGCGTTTGGTGATACCCCAAGCACATCATATGGATTTTTGTTCATCTTTGTTGTCCTCTCTTTTCTTCATCTGAATCTTATTATAATGATTCCAAACTCCATCATACAGTATATTTCTCAAAATATCTACGTCAACCAGACATGGTAATTGTTCAAAACGAACCGTACTCTCCGCAATCATCATCCGAAGAATCTGCTCCATCTGCGCCTCATAGTCCGGCCGCTTTGCCAGTTCTTTCAATGGATTATAGCGATTCTTCTTTCTATCTTCCGGCAGATCCTCGTAAGCGTCCATCAGATAAATGAATTTTCCGAGATAGAACCCCATCTTTCTGAGCGTCTTCTCCCAGATATCCTCCTTCCAAACAAAAAGTTCCGCCATTAATCTGCCAAAACATCCAGTAGCCCGGTCAATATCCATGCTGTTCTCATGTTCACATTCTCCAAGTTCTTTCAGAGATTTCCGGATGATCTCACTCTGCCGCGGATATTTCTCTATGATTTTCTTCGCTTTTCCCTGAATCAGGCTCTTCGTCATCAGACTTGACACTTTACGATCATCCTGCCAGTCATCTTCCATATGATAATAAGCCAGCAGTACATTCATCGCCGCCGCATAAGATGTAATCTCATTTCGCAACATATGCTGCCGCTTCACCGGATGAACCTTACAGCGGTGTTCCTCATGTTTCGTAATCGTCTCATATAAAGAAGATAACAGAATAACTGCAAATGTCATGTCATACGTCAATGTCATCTGCCCCATAAATCCATAATCTTCTTTCAATGTACAGCAAAGTCCACAATAATATGCCCTGTATTTCTTCAGATCTTTTACTTTTAATTCCGGTTCACAGACCGTTACATATCCAAACATGCAATCCCTTTCTCTTCTGGCAATTTTCCTGACTTTATCTATTCTACCTTATTCTTTCCACTTTGCCTATCACATGTCTGCAAAATTAATAAGATCTTCACAGATTTTTTAATTGTTAACCTTTTTGCATTTTATAGTTGACAATCAACTTTTCATGAATTATACTAACGAAGAACTCAATCGTTGTTATATTTCAAACAGCAATGTTAAAGCTCGCTTAAAACAGCGATAAGTATTAAGATCTAAAGGAGTAAATTGAAATGTCACAGAATGAAACTTCCGGCACAGTTGCCGTAGACAACCAGAAAATAAAAACAAAACAGATGGTGCTCATTGCCCTGATGACTGCAGTAACCTGCGTCCTCGGACCACTTTCCATCCCGCTGCCATTCAGCCCTGTTCCGATCTCCCTTACAAACTTTGCAATCTTTCTTGCAATCTTTGTTCTCGGAATGAAAAACGGAACAATCAGCTTTATCATCTACCTCCTGCTCGGAGCAGTTGGTGTCCCGGTCTTCTCCTCTTTCCGTGGAGGTCTCCAGGTTCTCGCAGGACCAACCGGAGGATATCTGATTGGATTCATCTTCCTCGCACTGATCATGGGATTTGCACTCGATCACTTTGACCGTAAGCTCGTTCCTACAATCATCGGAATGATTATCGGAATGGCTGTATGTTATACATTCGGAACTGTATGGCTTGCCAAACTGTTAAGCCTCTCCTTCAAAGAAGGACTTATGATGGGCGTTATCCCATACCTTGCAGGAGATGTAGCAAAAATCATCATCGCTGCAATCGTAGGTCCAAAACTTTACGGTGCTACACAGAAGATAAGATAATTGAATTGTTCACTGAAAGAAACATCCAAACTAACCTCCATGGGTTTCTGTTTGGATGTTTCTCTTTTTGTAGACGTTTGAAACATTATATGCTATAATATTTTCGTTACCGCCTCCAAACTGGTAACAGATAGGAGGTGAATCACATGGATTTTCTCGCTTCTCTTATTGTTACTATCACGGGTGATGTAATTTGCCATTACATCATCAAATGGCTCGATAGGAACAAATAGTCGGTAACGAGCCTACGGATTTACTCCCACCGTTTTTGGGAATAGAAAACCCCAGAGTTGCCGCTCTGGGGTTTTCGTGCTTGTAGTCAAATCACATGAACTACTCACTTCTCTTTGCCTACTGGCATTATAGCATATTCACTTTAACAATACAATATGCAAAATTAAATTCCTCTCATCGTCAGCTGAATCCTCTTCTTCTTCAGATCCACGCTCATCACCTTCACATCCACAATATCTCCAACGCTTACTGCTTCCAGCGGATGTTTGATATATCTGTCTGTGATCTGGGAAATGTGTACAAGTCCGTCCTGGTGAACTCCGATGTCCACAAATACTCCGAAGTCGATCACATTTCTCACAGTACCTTTCAGCACCATACCTTCCTTCAGATCTTTCATTTCAAGGACATCTGTACGAAGGATTGGCTTTGGCATCTCATCACGCGGATCACGGGCCGGTTTCTCAAGCTCTTTGACGATATCACGAAGTGTGATCTCACCAATACCAAGCTCTTCTGCAAGCTTCTTATAATCACCAATCGTAAGGCCAAGTCCTGTCAGCTGATGTGCTGTGATAGCCGCTGCTTCATATCCCTGTTTCTTCAACAGCTTCTCTGCCGCAGCATAAGACTCCGGATGAACACCTGTCGAATCCAGCGGATTCTTTCCTTCTGAAATACGCATGAATCCTGCGCACTGCTCAAAAGCTTTTGGTCCGAGTTTCGGTACTTTTAACAGTTCTTTTCTGTCTGTAAATCGTCCGTTTTCTTCTCTGTAAGCCACAATATTTTTTGCGATTGCACTGCTGATTCCTGAGATGTAAGAAAGTAACGGTGCAGAAGCAGTATTTAAATCTACTCCAACTTTATTTACGCAATCCTCTACAACTCCGTTTAAAGACTCCCCAAGCTTCTTCTGGTTCATATCATGCTGATACTGACCGACACCGATGGATTTCGGATCAATCTTTACAAGCTCTGCAAGCGGATCCTGCAGACGGCGTGCGATTGATGCCGCGCTTCTCTGTCCCACATCAAATTTCGGGAATTCTTCTGTTGCCAGCTTACTTGCAGAATAGACAGATGCTCCCGCCTCATTAACGATCACATACTGTACCTTCTCCGGAATCTCTTTCAGAAGCTCTACGATAAACTGCTCAGATTCACGGGATGCGGTACCATTTCCAAGAGAAATCAGGGAAATGTGATACTTCGGAATAATCTTCTTAAGCAGATCCTTACTTGCCTGGATCTTTTTCTCTGTTGTCGGCGCAGTCGGATAAATAACTGTTGTTCCAATTACCTTTCCGGTCTCATCAACAACTGCCAGCTTACAACCGGTACGGAACGCCGGATCCCAGCCAAGCACAACCTTGCCTGCAATCGGCGGCTGCATCAAAAGCTGATGAAGGTTCTTTCCAAACACTTCGATTGCCCCATCCTCTGCCTTCTCTGTCAGTTCATTTCTGACCTCACGCTCAATAGCCGGGCCGATCAGGCGATTGTAGCTGTCTGCGATCGTCTCTTTCAACACCGGTGTTGTATACGGATTTTCTGTACGGATCACTTTACGCTCAAGATATCTTAAAATATCTTCTTCCGGTGCTTCCACCTTCACTGTCAGGAATTTCTCTTTCTCTCCACGATTCAATGCAAGGATTCTGTGTCCGGCAAGCTTCGCAACCGCTTCCTCGAACTCATAATACATCTCGTAAACAGACTCTGCCTCCGGGTCCTTCGCCTGAGAAGTAACCTTTCCTTTTCTCATTGTCGTCTCCCGGATCCAGGTTCTGTAAACTGCCTCATCTGAAATGCTTTCTGCAATGATATCACATGCTCCGCTGATTGCATCCTTTGCACTTTCCACACCTTTTTCTTCAGAAATATAAGCTTCTGCTATTTTCTCAAGCGGTTCTTTTGTCTTCTGCAATGTGATCAATGCAGCCAGTGGCTCAAGTCCCTTTTCCTTCGCGATTGTCGCACGAGTACGTCGTTTCGGGCGATACGGACGGTATAAGTCTTCTACTGCCACAAGTGTTTCTGCTGCAAGAATCTGTTTCTTTAATTCTTCTGTCAGTTTTCCCTGCTCCTCGATACTTGAGATTACCTGCTCTTTCTTCTCTTCCAGATTTCTTAAATATACCAGACGTTCATACAGCTTTCTCAACTGTTCGTCATTCAGTTCTCCGGTTGCTTCTTTCCTATATCTTGAAATAAATGGAATCGTATTGCCTTCATCGATCAGCTGTACTGCCGCATCAATCTGCCAGCGTTTTACATCCAGTTCTTCTGTCAGTCTCTGATTAATATCCATTCTTTTTAGTCCTTTCCACTTTCATAGGCATTCTGTACCTGTTCGGTCAGCTCTTTTCCGCCGTTCGCATACCATTCTACCACAAAAGTATCAAAGTAATCCACTGGTTTCTCCCCACTGATAATCTGAAGAAACGCTTCATTCTCCAGTTCTTGTAATTCCTGCGGGATTTCGGCATTTACGTTTTCCAAAGGCAATGTCTGTGCACTTCGTATTCCCGCTTTCTGCAGTTCCCCCACTGCCTCAATTCTTGATGCATAAGCTGCCCAGCCATTTGCCGTTGTCAACTGTCCATTCAAAAATGATTTACATGTATCATAATAAGATTTTTCTAGTCCACTCAATTCCGACACATCAAGCGTTTTGTCCAACGCTGCCTGAATATGTTCCGTTGTCCGATAAAGTGCATCCTCATAATCCACATTAATATTCAGCGGACGGGCCGTCGGATCTACATTAATGGAAAAATAGTCATTCACCTCTCTTGCTGAAGCATCATTTGCATATCTGGACTGATCAAAAATAGCACTCACATACTTTGCTACAATTTCCGGATGCTCATATCCTTTGCGTACCACCACATACATCCACTGATCATACGATTCAAAAACTGATATCTTCTGTGTCTCATTCACTTGTTCTTTGTCTAAAAGATACGGTTTCCACTCTGCATTTGAATCGACACTATATGCCGCACTAAGCGGATTATTCGGAGCCCACCAACGTCCGTAGATTGCTCCGCAATGTCCGGTTTTTAACAGATTATCTATGTTTTCCGTCTTTCTCAACAAGAATCTCTGGTCGAGTATCCCATCCTCATATAGATTACGAAGCTTTGAAAGTGCTTCTTTTGTTTCCTGCGTTACTGACCCATAAACTACATCTCCACTTTCATCCAGAATCCAGTGACATGGCATTGCACCTGCATGTATAAACGCTGAATCCACTCCATAAGTCTGGTCCGCCCCGGCAATCACATCTGTACTACAGGCAAGACCAATCGTCTGACCGTCTCCTGCTGCATCTTGTTCTACAAATGCACGCACTATCTCCAACGCTTCTTCTACCGTTTCCGGTTCCTTCAATCCCAACTTCTCAATCCAGTCTTTCCTCAACCAGAGAAGTGGAGCTCCGTCATCGATCACCGTATTCGGAAATGCATACAACTTTCCATCAACTGTTGCAGATTGTAAGAGAGAATCTCCATAACTGTCATACATTTCTTTGATTGTATCTGTCGTACACTCTTCATAAGTTTCTGTGAGGTCTTCAATCATACCTGCTTCAATCAGGCGGAGCAGGTTATCTCTTCCTTTCACGACAAGCACATCCGGAATATCTCGATCTTCAATCGCTACATTGACTGCCTCTTCATACGTATTGCCATCCTGCAATTCAAAGACATCTGCATTTTGAATATTAAGCACTTTCTTCAGATATCTCGTATACGCATTGTTTTCGTACGTATTTCCCACCGGGAGATTCGAATTATTTGCTCCTGCAATCTTGCCAAGTGTATACGTGACTGTCTCAGGATATTTTCCAAGCGGCGTATGCATTGCTTCATACATCAGTTTTCTTTTCACTTCAGCTGCTTCGCCTGCACCAGACTCACTTTGAGACGCATCTGACTGTTCCATCTGTCTTTGACTTTCTTTTGATTCAAAACAAGTTCCGCACCAAGGGCTTTCAAGAGGTTGCGGCGTTCCAAACTCATCGTGTCGGGCATCGTCAGTATCAGCTTGTAACCTTTGGCGGCGGCCACAAAAGCCAGCCCTACGCCCGTATTCCCACTGGTAGGTTCGATGATGGTGGCACCAGGCTTCAACAGCCCTTTTGCCTCGGCATCTTCTATCATGGCAAGCGCCACGCGGTCCTTCACACTGCCGGCAGGGTTAAAATATTCCAATTTGGCAATAACACGGGCTTTCAGACCCTTATTCTTGTTATAATTATTCAACTCCAGCAAGGGAGTGTTGCCTACCAGGTCGGTAAGGCGTTCTGCTATCTTCTTCATAATCCAACTGTTTTTAAATTCCTCATTCCCCTAAGGGAAAAGACTAACAATCCGGAGTGGAACGAGGTATGTTATTTCTTACAAGACAAAAGTAGCGCAAAATTGGTTCGTAGAAAATACCACAAATATGGTAAATACGTACTATAAATGAGGGATATGTAGGATATTTGACGAGTATTTCCTATCTTTGTTGCCACTTTTAAACTTAAGGATATCATAATGAGTCCACTCAACTTTACCCACATTTTGACACAAGCAGTCGATGAGCTATCGGAAAGCGAATCATACAAAGGACTGTTTCACCAGCATA
>OHDP01001411.1_pt1 | contig 10050 bp, 6 predicted proteins | sample 1567011 | NCBI WGS metagenome assembly OHDP01 (sample SAMEA3879532, study PRJEB24766) | human gut metagenome | biome: human-associated habitat; feature: feces | place: USA | collected 1985/1987
TCTTATCGGTCTTTCAACATTTATAACCTCGTTCATAACATCACACAGGGCATTAACATCAACGGCAAAACCGATTGCGGGAGCGGGAAGTCCGAACTCACCGAGCAGATTATCATATCTGCCGCCCGAAAGCACCGTTACGCCCGAGCCCTCTGCATAGCCTCTGAACACAACGCCCGTGTAATAATTTGAGCGGTTTACAAGCCCCAAATCAATAATAAGATTATCGCCGAGGCCGAGAGCGCAAAGCTTATCATAAACGGTTTTAATATATTCAAGCGCTTTATCGGATTCGGGAGTGCTGTAAAGCTTTTTCGCCTCTTCAAGCACCTCTGCAGTTCCGAAAAGGCGCGGAAGCCTGCGAAGCACGCGGGTTTCTGCGGTGTCCTCAAGGGTATTGAGCAAATCGCCGAGCGCAGCGTAGTTTTTACCTTCTGTTAAGCGGCAAATCTCCGAACGCTGTGCAGATGTTATATTCATTTTTGAAAGCACGGCTTTAAAGAAGCCCGCGTGGCCGATTTCAAATGAAAAGGAATTAAGCTGAGATCTTTTAAGCGCCTCGGCAGCCATTGTGAGCACTTCAATATCCGCATCAAAAGAGCCGTCGCCGATAAGCTCAATGCCGCTTTGCGGAATTTCATCCGTTCTGCCGGCAAGGGCTTTGTTGCGCACAAACACATTCTGATTATAATAAAGGCGCACGGGAAAATCATCTGCCGAAAGGCGCGTTGCCACAAGGCGGGCAATCGGCATTGTGTTATCCGGGCGAAGCACAGTTGTGCGCCCTGCGGAATCGGAAAGCTTATACATGATATCCGAATCCATGCCGGAATCGCCGTCATCAAACACATCCATATATTCGACGGTGGGCGTTATAACCTTTCGATATGATTTTTCCTTATACAGGGCAGAAAGCACGGATTCGGCTTTTTTTCTGTCGTCGCACTCCTCAAAGAGGAAATCCCTGCTGCCCTGCGGCGTTAATTTAGCATATTTTTTCATTTATCTTATCTCTCCGTATATCTTGCACTTTAGCGCAGTGATGTGCTACTATGCTAACACAATAAAGTGGCATTGTCAACCCAAATATCACAAAATAGGTTTAAAAGCCGAAAAGAGAAATCTGATTGCTTGCCGGCAGATCGCCGAGAGCGCCGCATTCGCGCAACAGATCAACAATGCTTTGCCCGATGTGAGCCCTTGCCATTAAATCATCGCATGATATGAAATCGCCGTTTCCGTCATTAACTGCGGCGGCAATTTGCTTTGCGGCATTTTCGCCGATACCGTCAACGGCGGAGAAAGGAAGCCTGATTTTACCGTCCTCAATTTTATAAATACGCCAATCCGATTTATAAAGATCAACCGGCAAAAATTCTATTCCTCTGCAAAGCATTTCAATAACAATTTGAAGCACTATGTAAGTTTCGCCCTCTTTGGCAGTTATGGTGCCCTGCTCTTTATGGCTTTGAATTTCTTTCATTCTGGCTTTAACGGCGTTTTTGCCGGCAACGGCCGCAACAGCATCAATGGCGCCGCCTCGAACGGTGAAATAAGCCGAATAAAAATGAATGGGTTTGTGTATTTTATACCATGCAAGGCGAAGTGCGGCAATAACATAAGCCGCGGCATGCGCCTTGGGGAACATGTATTTGATTTTATAACAGGAATCTATATACCATTGCTCAACGCCCACGGTTTTCATTGCCTCCTCATAAGGCGGCAGCTCCTTTGGGGCTTTACCCTTACGGGTATATTCCATGATTTTAAAGCAATCTTTTTTCTTCAGCGGAGATTCATTACCGGTTCTTTTTTCATAGCTTTCAGCCTTGTGAAGAAGATAAGTCATAATATCATCGCGGCAGCCGATTACCTCTGAAATTGTGCATGTGCCGTTTTGAATAAGCTCCTGCGCATTGCCGAGCCAAACATCCGTGCCGTGGGAAAGGCCGGAAATCTGAAGCAAATCGGCAAAGGTTTTGGGCTTTGCCTCGGTGAGCATGCCGATAACGAACGGCGTGCCCATTTCCGGAATTGCAAGAGTGCCCGTGGGGCAATCGATATCATCGGGCGAAACGCCGATAGGCTCCGTTGAAGTTATAAGCTGATAAAGAAGCGGGTCGGAAAGATCCACATTCATAACCGGAATTCCCGTGGAATCCTCAAGATATTTATAAAGCGTGGGGTTATCGTGACCGAGCTCGTCAAGCTTAAGCAAGGTATCGTGCAATGAATTTTTAAAGTCGAAATGAGTGGTATAAGTTCCTTTTTTCTCATCATTTGAAGGATATTGAATCGGAGTAAAATCCTCAACAGTGTATTTATCCGGCACAACAACCATGCCGCCGGGATGCTGGCCCGTGGTGCGCTTAATGCCGGTGCAGCCTACGGTTAAGCGGTCTATCTCGGCACGGGGCGTGCTGTTTTGAAGCCCACGCTCATCAAGATATTTCATTACATAGCCATATGCCGTTTTATCTGCAACGGTTGCCATTGTGCCTGCCTTAAACACATATTCCTTGCCGAAAAGCTCTTCGGTATATCTGTGCGAGCGTGACTGATATTCACCCGAAAAATTAAGGTCTATATCAGGCTCTTTATCGCCGTCAAATCCAAGGAAGGTTTCAAACGGAATTTCATGCCCGTCCCTTTTCATGGGAATATGGCAATTGGGGCGATCCTTTGCGGGCAAATCAAATCCGGAGCCGACAGAGCCGTCCAAAATAAACTCGCTGTGCTTACACTTTGTGCAATAATAGTGGGGTGCAAGCGGATTAACTTCTGAAATACCGCCCATATGCGCTGCAAATGATGAGCCTACCGAGCCTCTTGAGCCTACAAGGTAGCCGTTTCTTTCGCTTTCCTCAACAAGCCTTTTTGCGATAACATAAAGCACACCGAAGCCGTGACCGATAATTGAATCAAGCTCACGCTGAAGGCGGCTTGCCACATATTCGGGCACGGGGTCGCCGTAAAGCTCTTTTGCCCTGCTCCAGCATTTTTCCGTGAGTTCTTCGTTTGCACCGTCAATATGCGGCTGGAAGGTTCCCGGCGGAATCGGCGGAATAACATCCATAATGCTGTCTGCAATCTTTTTTGGGTTATAGATAACAAATTCCTTGGCTCTGTCACCAGCCCAGGCAAAATCATCGAGCATTTCGCGAGTGGTTTTGAAAAAGCCCTTAGACGCCATAATAACAGCGCGGAATTTTGCATCGTGCTCGGAAAGAAAATGCACGTCGCCGGTGGCAACGGTGAGCTTGCCGAGCTTATCTGCAAGGGCAATGATTTTTTTATTTATATTTATTAAATCCTCTTCGGAATTAACGCGCCAATAAACGTTTTTCTTTTCTTCTCCGCGCTTATTTACAACATATTCCTTATCGCTTGTGCGAAGCATAAAGGCGTTGTTTCCGTTTGGCTGAATTTCAAGATAATCGTAAAACGAGGCGATTTTTTCAAGTTCCTCGCCCTCTATACCCTCAAGTATGGACTGATAAAGCTCGCCTCTTTCGCAGGCGGAGCCGATGATTATGCCCTCTCGCTTTTTTGCAAGCAGGCTTTTCGGAATAAGCGGGCGGCTTTTAAAGTATTTAACATTTGAGGCGGAAATAAGCTCATAAAGATTTTTTCTGCCATATTTTCTTTGCTCCTTTGGGATAGATTCATCCATCGATGTATCTTCCTTAACAAGCAAAATAATATGATAGCGCGGGAATTGGCTTAGCTTCATATTCATGAAATCGGGATATTTTTCGTCGTCTACCAAATACCCCTCCATGCCGAGAATGAGCTTAATTTTGGGCACATATTTAAAGGTGCCGTTTTGGTCTTTAAAATTACCGTCCTCGCAATATTTTTTATCGTAAGCGGTGTTAAAAGCCTCCGGAAGAGCCTGCACAACACCGTGATCCGTGATGGCAACTGCTGAGTGTCCCCATTTGATAGCCTGCTTAACAAGCGATTTCGGGGTTGAAATAGCATCCATTTCGGAAAGCGCGGTATGCATGTGAAGCTCTATTCTTTTTTCAGGCTCGTTATCCTCTTTTTCCTGCTTAAGGACCGTTGCAATGCTGTGCGGGCGGAGCACATAGCCGTTTGAATACTGGTCAAACTGATAAGCACCGTTTATAATAACCGTGCCTCCAGATGAAATTTTGGCAACAATCGGATCTATCACATCGTTTGCGTCAAACATTTTAACGGTTACGGATGAGGTGTAATCCGTGATATCAAAGGAAAAGATTTTATTACCGCCGCGCTTTGTTTCGCGCTCCTCATGTTTAAGCACATCGCCCCAAACGGTGATAATGCCGTCATCCGTTTTAACATCGGCAATATTTTTAGGCGTTTCCTTAATATTTTTGCCGTAAATAACCTTTTTCGTGTCTATGTAAATCGGGAAGCCGTCAAGCAAAGTGTGCTCAACATTTTTTTGCTGCTCGGCCTTTTGCTCCGCCCTTTTGGCATTGCTTTCGGCATAGGCTTTTTTTACTTCCTTTTCGATATCATAGTTTTCCGTTTCGGCAAATTCCACCTTGGCGGAAATTCCGAAAAGCTCGGAAATCACATTTTCGATATCGGCGTTTACCTTTTGAGCAAGCAAAATTTCGGCGCCGCCTTTTTTTAGGGACACCGATAATTTATCGCCGGCAAACGACACCTCCGAGCCTTCAAAGAAGCCGTTTGCCGCAGGATTATTCTTTTTAACAAATCCGATTATGCTTTGGAAATAGGCAGGCTCAAAAAGATCGCTCAAATAACGGGGCTTAATCGTTACTTTATTAAGCCCCATTTTGCTTTTTATGCTTTCCTCGGCACTTTTGAACACAGAATAATCCACAAGCTCATCAAGGCTGAGGCACATTACCAGCTCACGCGCGTCTCTTTTGATTACGAAGCGCTCTATTCTGCCGTTTCCGAGGGATGAGCACTGAAACGGCTCCACATAATCCGAAAAATACTCCTGAAATAAGTTCATTATAATTTATCTATCTCTTTCATCAATTCATCTAAAAGTTCGTTTTCGGGCACCTTGCGAAGAATTTGCCCTTTTTTGAAGATAAGGCCGCAGCCGTCGCCGCCGGCTATGCCGATATCGGCCTCCTTGGCTTCTCCGGGACCGTTTACTATGCAGCCCATAACAGCAACCTTAATCGGCTTTTTGCAATCGCGAAGCCTTTCTTCAACCTGCTTTGCAAGGCCTATCAAATCAATTCTGGTGCGCCCGCAGGTTGGGCAGGAAATAAGATAGGGGCAGTCCTTTTTAAGGCCGAGCGCCTTTAATATATCAAACGCGGCAAAAACCTCTTTAACCGGAGAATCGGAAAGGCTTACTCGGATTGTGTCGCCTATTCCGCGGTTGAGAAGTGAGCCGATGCCGATTGCCGATTTGATAATGCCCATGCGCTCCGTGCCCGCCTCCGTAACGCCGAGGTGAAGCGGATAATCGCATCTTTGAGCGGCAAGCTCATAAGCGGCAATCATTGTGTTTACATCCGATGATTTTATTGAAATAACGATGTTATCAAAATCAAATTTTTCAAGCAGCGAAGCGTGATAAAGAGCCGATTCAACCATCGCATCTGGCGTTGGAGAGCCGTATTTGGCAAGAATATGCTTTTCGAGGCTGCCGCTGTTTACGCCTATGCGAATCGGAATTTCCTTTTGCCTGCATATATCCGCCACCGCTTTAACGCGGGATTCATCACCTATATTACCGGGGTTTATTCTGATTTTGTCAATGCCTCTTTCGGCTGCTCCGAGCGCAAGGCGATAATCGAAATGGATATCCGCAACGAGCGGCACATCAACCGCATTTTTAATAGGCTCAATCAAATCAAGCGCCGCTTCATCGGGAATTGCAAAGCGTATTACCTGGCAGCCCGCCGCGGCAAGCTCTTTTGCCTGCTCAACCGAGCCTTCGATATTCGTTGACGGCACATTAAGCATGGACTGCACAAGCACGGGTGCGTCGCCGCCGATAAAAGTGTTTTTAAGCTTTATTTTTTTAGATATTCTTCTTTCAGCCATAACAACCTCACAGCCTTTCGTGCCGCAATTGTTTATGTATTTATCCGCCGGTGCGGCCGCAAGGCGGATAACCTTTTAACTTCAAGCCCGGCAAAAGCAGGCTTTTTAAATAATATTTATATTTTTAATTCTCATCGGTTTGCCTTCGCCGCAAAAATCGACGCTTTGCAAAATCAAAACAGCTTTGTAACATCCGAAAAGGTTACCAACACCATAACGCCGAGCAGAACGGCAAGCCCTGCGGCATTTATGGCATATTCCCATTTTGCGGGAAGCTTTTTTCTGAAAACACCCTCGCCGAGCAGCAAGAAGAATCGCCAACCGTCAAGCGCGGGAATGGGAAACAGGTTAAAAAGCCCGATATTTATGGTTAATATCGCAGAAATGCGAAGCAGTGAATTAAGGCTTGTTTTAGCCGCGTTTGAAACCACTGAAACGGTACCGACAGGGCCGCTTAAATCTGAAAGCCCGTATCTGCCAACAAGCAGATCATGAACCGACAGGAAAACCATTCGTGTGTAAGAAACAAAGGTGGCAGCACTGTTTTTTAGTACGGAGCCGACCGTTTTTTCTTTGCCGAGGAGCCAAAAATCCATACCCACATATTTACGACCCTCATATTCCTCCATTTGGAATTTAACTTCAAGGGTTTGGATTTTGCCGTTTCTTTCAACGGTGATTGAAAGAGTGTCATCCGGAGATCTTGTTAATCCGGTTTCAACATCCGTGGCGGTAAAAACGCGCATGCCGTCTATACTTTTAATAGTGTCACCCACCATGAGCCCACTCGACGCGCTGACGGCATTATCGTCAAATTTTGCAACGGTGGTTGTGCCCACCAAGTTTTGATTTGAAATTATGCACACGATAATCAAAAAACCGAGCAACAAATTCATTAGCGCGCCTGCAACAACAACGAGCATTCTGGCGGGAACGCTTTTTGAAGAAAACGAACCTGCTTCGGAAGAAGCTTCATCCTCGCCCTCCATGGCACAATAGCCGCCGAAAAGAATCCAGCGCAGCGAATATTTTGTTTTGCCCTTTGTGAATGAAAAAATTTTCGGACCCATGCCGATTGAAAATTCATTTACCTTAATTTTCATCAGCCGAGCCGCCGCAAAATGACCGCCCTCGTGCACAATTATTATCAATTCAAAAAACAGGATTGCAATTATTATGGGATAAACGGTGTTCCAAACCGAACTGAATGACACTTAATCGCCTCTCGATATAATTTATTTATAGTTTTTAATAACGAATTCTCTTGCGGCTCTGTCTGCCTCAAGCACATCGGCAAGAGTAAAATCCGCCTTGCTGTGAGCAGAAAGCATTGCCTCTTCATTAAGATATGCAATATCGGTGAATTTAATTTTGCCTGCAAGGAAAAGCTTAACGCTTTCTTCGTTTGCACCGTTTGCCGCGGCGGGATAAAGCCCGCCCATATCGATTGCCTTTTTGCAAACGTTTATGCATTTAAATGTTTCGTAATCCGGCTCAAAAAAGGTGAGCTTGCCGTAATCCGCAAGAGAAAGCGGAGCCACGGGACTCGGCTCCCTTTCGGGATAAGTGAGCGCATATTGAATCGGGATTCGCATATCCGGCACACCGAGCTGGGCAATCATTGAATTATCTTGATAAACGATTGCCGAGTGAACAACGGATTCACGGTGAATAACGATTTCAATATCCTCATTCGGCATATCGAAAAGCCACTTGGCCTCAATAAATTCAAGCCCTTTATTCATCATTGTGGCAGAATCGATGGTGATTTTTGCACCCATATTCCAATTCGGGTGCTTTAATGCGTCTGCCGCGGTAACATTTTCAAGCTCGGAAAGCTTTTTGCCAAAGAATGGCCCGCCGGACGCGGTTAAAATTATTTTTTTAATTGCCTCTTTGCGCGGGCTGCCCTGCATTGCCTGGAAAATTGCGGAATGTTCACTGTCCACAGGCAAAATGGAAACGCCGTTTTCCTTTGCAAGGTTGGTCACCAGATGACCGCCTGCAACAAGGGTTTCCTTATTTGCAAGAGCAATTGTTTTTTTTGCCTTAATCGCCTCAAGCGTGGGCTGCAAGCCTATCATACCAACAACGGAATTGAGCACTGTGTCTGCACCGTCATAAACGGCACATTCTATAAGGCCTTCCATACCGGAAACAACCTTAACATCCAAATCGGCAACCTTGGTTTTAAGCTCATGAGCCGCCGAATCATCCATCATACAAACAAGCTCGGGCTTAAATTCGCGAATTTGAGCCTCAATTTTATCTACGCTTGAATTTGCCGTTAAGCATTTAACATTATAGCCGTGCATGCGGCAAACATCAAGCGACTGAGTGCCTATTGAACCGGTTGAACCGAGCAGTGAAAGATTTTTCATGGTTTTTCACCTCATAATTAACAAAAAGCGATAAGCGCGATTGCATATGTAACCGGCATTGTGAAAAGAACGGAATCAAATCTATCCATAACACCGCCGTGACCGGGGAAAATTTTGCCGAAATCCTTAACGCCGAAATTGCGTTTCAGCACGGAAGCGCTTAAATCGCCCATCATACCCATAAATGAAACGGGAATACAGCATGCCAAAAGGATTGTTGCGCCTACCGCGTCAAGCGAAGCATCGGCAACTTTATTATAGATAACAAAAGCAATCGCATTCAAAATAAGCGAGAAAACCAGGCCGCATGCCGCGCCCTCAACTGTTTTTTTTGGGCTGATGTTCGGGCTCATCTTTGTTTTGCCGAATGCCATTCCTCCGAGCTGAGCGCCGCTGTCCGTTCCAAGAGCGCAAATAAGAGCATAAAAAATAAGGTAAATGCCGAACTGCTCGTTAATAAACATATCGCGAAGCCTGATAAATATTGAAAAACCGAACGGCACGATAACACTTGCAAAAATCGAAATCGCAACATCCTCAAACTTGGTGTGCGAATAGCCTTTAAGCATTGCAAGGAGATAAACAAGAACAACGGCGATAACAAATACAATATTGGGAACCGCTTGAATTATCGGGCCCCATGTGTTTGCTTCTACAATCGGTTCAAGCACCTTTGGGGTTGCGAAAAGCGGAAAAACCGCCGCAACCGCCGTGCCGAAAACAAGAATGAATTTATTTGAAACCTTTGCGCATTTCATAATTTCGTTTGCCGCAACGGCACTTAAAAATGCAATCACCGCCACGAAAAGCGGCGTATTTATCTGCCAAACAACAAGAGCAAGCAATGCCAAAAGCACTACCGCAGTGATAACTCTTTGCTTCATAAATTATCCTCCGAACCTGCGATTTCGTTTTTCAAATTCCGAAAGCGCAGCATATAAATCATCATTTTTAAAATCGGGCCACAGAACATCACTGTACCAAAATTCGCTGTAAGCCGCCTGCCAAAGCAAAAAGTTTGAAAGGCGCTCCTCACCGCTTGGGCGAATAATCAAATCGCAATCCGGCGAGGTGTACATTTTTGAGCTTATATCCGCCTCGGTTATATTCGTTTTGCCATCGGCAATAAGCGAATTAACGGCGGAAACGATTTCCTGCCTGCCGCCGTAATTAACGGCAAGATTCACAACCGTGCCCGTGCGGTGAGCGGTTTCCTGCTCTGCGTCCGTCATAAGCTGAAGCAATCTTTCGTCTATTCCCTCTTTTTCGCCGACGAAGCGCATTCTCATATTTCCGCTTGCCTGCAAATCGTTTTTCGCCTCTGTCAAATAATCATAGAAAAGGCGCATGATGGCGTTTACTTCCTCCTGCGGCCTTTTCCAATTTTCCGTTGAAAAGGCATAAAAGGTTACTTCTTTAATTCCGAGTCTGCCGCATTCCTTGGCGATTTTTTTAAAAACCTCTGCGCCGGCTTTATGGCCGGCCGTGCGCGGCAATCCTCTTTTTTTTGCCCATCTGCCGTTTCCGTCCATTATAATGCCGAGGTGATTCGGCAAAACGGAAAATTCGGCCGCCGCGGTTTCTTGCTTTTTACCGAACAATGCCATATTTTTTCTCCTTTACCAAGCGAAAACCG
>OHDP01001424.1_pt1 | contig 9982 bp, 10 predicted proteins | sample 1567011 | NCBI WGS metagenome assembly OHDP01 (sample SAMEA3879532, study PRJEB24766) | human gut metagenome | biome: human-associated habitat; feature: feces | place: USA | collected 1985/1987
GATCTGCCTTTGGTCTGTCGATCGTCTCGGAAGTTCTTCCTCTCCAGAAATTACCGCCGCCGATGACAATACCGACCTGGATGCCGTCATCTACCAGTTCCTTTACCTGCAGTGCCACCTTTCTGACGGTCTCCTCGTCGAATCCGGTCTTTTTCTCTCCTGCCAGTGCTTCACCACTGAGTTTCAGTAATATTCTCTTCATGATCGTATGCTCCTTATTTTGTTTTCTTTTTCTCAGGCTTATAATCGTCGAAGAAAGAAGTCGGGCTGACTTCCGCATAGCACTGTGAGCACATACCTTCGATCACCGCACCATTGTTGATCTGTACGGACTTAGACTTAATATTTCCCATTACGATAGCGGAAGAATCCAAAATGACAGGTCCCTGTACATCGATGTCACCTTTTACTGCACCTGCGATGGCTGCGCTGGTAGCGGTAATGTTGCCGATGACAACAGTGCTTGCTCCGATCTTCACGGAGCCCTCGCTCATGATCTCGCCGTTGATCTTCGCGCCTTCTGCAAAAATCTCAGCTGCTTTGGAATTACCATTGATATATCCGGTAATGTTCAGTTTGCCCAGAATATCAATGTTTCCATTAATTGTGCCTACCAGATCCATAGATCCTTCGGAACTTACATCTCCGGTGATCACCATACCGGCAGTAATAATTGCGTTTTCATCTGATGCGGTCTTTACGTCCATTCTCTTCTCTGCTCCTTTGTTTTCCTCTCTATGTTCCTGTTCCAGAACACTTCCTACGGTCATATCGTTCTGAAGCACATGATCCAGATCCAGCGCTGCTTCTTCCGCAGACTGTTCCGGTGTCTCTTCTGCTTCCTCCACAGGCTTTTCTTCTGCATTTGCCTGCGGGATCTCAATAGAATCCAGGTTCTTCAGCATCTCTTCCAACGCTGCATTATCCTTTGTTGCATCTGTGGGCTGCTCTGTCTGCACTTTTTCTGTCGTTTCCGGCATATTCTTAACCGGTTGCTCTTTAGTCTCTGCGACGTCTCCCTGATTCAGATCTTCTTCCGGCATCAGTTCATTCACCGCCTGTGACAGATCTTCCTTCAAATCTGAGAAAAATCCCATGATTATGTACCTCCGTTTATCTCTTGTTCTATTATAAATATTTTCTATAATATAATGCAATTCTCCGGTTCCCTGAACTTTCAAAATTGCAATTATTCCACATGATGTACCGGCCTGGTATTCTCCGTAATCGGCAAGATCACCGTATCCGGTCTGGCCAGAATATTTTCTATGATATCCGGTAATGCTTCCACCGTAGTCGGTTTCTCCGCAGAGTCATGCAGCAATATGATCGATGTATCTCTGGTATCGATATCCTCTGTACAATTCTCCAACAAGGTATCGATAGACAGATTCCTGCTTCCGCCATCTCCGGAGGACACATTCCAGTCAAAATATTCCACGCCCTGACTGTCCAGATAATCAATAAATTCATGCATATCAATATTGCTGACCGTATTGGAGCTGCCCCCAGGGAAACGATAATAGACGCTTTCCACACCGGTCGCCTGGTAGATGTCGTCTCTGATCCGTGCGAAATCTTCTGTGAAACTATCCAGCGATTCATAGAGTTCTTTATACTTGTGGCTGTAAGAATGCATTCCCAGGGTATGACCATCCTCCACGATCCGCTGCAAAGCCGCCTCCGCTTCAGAGCCATCCTTTCCCACCACAAAAAAAGTAGCTTTCACATGATACCGGTCCAAAATATCCAGTATCTCATCGGTATAAATACTGGGACCGTCATCAAATGTCAGATAAACCTTGTGAATCATCTCCTGTCCTGGATCACTCTCCGGCGTATGCTCCGACACTTCACCGGAAGTTACTTCTTCCTGTGTTTGGACACCTTGCTGTATTGCAGTCTCTGACTGTAGCTGCTGCAACAGGGTCTGCCGTTCCCGGTCCCTGGCATCCAGTTCCTCCATGCGCTGTTCCAGATCCCGCAAAGTCCCATTGATCGCATGCAGTCTGCAGATCAGATAGACACAGCACAGGATGGGAATCAACAGTCCTACGATCACAATGCCTATGATCATCTTCTTCAACCGCTGTACTCTTCTCCGCCGATCATCCGGCGCTGTCTGTTGGAGTTCTCTTGCCATAAATATTTCTACGTCTCTCTTCCTATTTCGAAATCTTTCCTTCCATCAGACAAGACTTCTGTAACAGTATAGCATATTCCACTTTTTTGGGAAAGAGATTTATGTAAAACTTTAAAAGCCGCGGCGGATATTCCTATCCCCGCAGCTTTTACCTCTATATTTCGATATTCCGTAATGATATTCCCCTCTGTGAATGAGTATTTCCTGTATGCCCGGGTTTTCTACCCTATTTCCTGCATTTTTCGCTCCGGATAATGCCCCATAATGAAATGTTGGAAAAAGAGCGCCGGAAGGTGATGGCTTCGAAACCGATACCATATCTCCTCCGGTACATTATCGAACTGGCAGATCTGACCGTCACTTGCGAACTCCATCTCCAGCACCTGTCGTTGTGCATCGTACCCTGCGGATCTGATCATCGGATTAGCCAATATGTACCTTCTCATTGTCTTTTGTTCTCGCTTTCTGTTTCTGCTTTTGTCATCCCTGACAGAAATGTCCTTTACTATAATGCGTTCAGCTATATCTTTTCCCTGAAAGAGTTCCCCCTTTATACTTTCACGTTAAGATTTTGTCCCACCCACTATGACAATCGCAGATTATTTTATTTTTCCCTTCGTTTTACCCTTATGCAGGTCTTAGCATACTTTCTGAATACGTGTGCTGTATCCCCATGCCCTCTGTGGCAGTCTGCGGATAACATTTTTTCTGCTGTCCACAGCCAATACAATATTTAATTTTGATCCAGTGTAGCAATATAAAAGTTTCGTTTATGGATAGTTAGTAGGTAAACTTAAATGCTCCCGTGTCGTTCACAACTTCTTCGTAGCCGTCCACGTCTGCATAATGCGTGCAGATCACACGGTAGGTTCTGTCCTTGATGGCATCAGCGTATTTTAAACCTGCCGCAAAAATCGGTTCATTATAATTTTCTGCTCCATCGGAAGTTAATACCGTTTTCCATCCATACCACATCTTCTGCTGTACTTTAATGTCCTTTACGCCTATAACTGATGCGGTGCCGGCACAGGAGGTTGTAAATGTCATACACAATCCCTCATCCATTTTAAATGCCATAATGATTTCGCAATCAAACAGCGTTGTTACTGGCTGCACATCTGAAATACTATATTCCGGACTCATGTTTGTTACAGTTACTTTCATAGTGCTATTCTCATTGAGATTCGCTTCCTCTGCATGTGCTTCCTGTACCGGCACACTAAAAGCAAAAATCAGTGCCAATGCCAAAGCAACTATTTTTCCACTCTTTTGTTTTCTTTCTCTCACTCGTGTTTTTCCTTTCCTTCATAAGATTTTTTGCTACACTTTTAGAGGTTCAAACTGTTCCTCTATATAGTACATGTGATTTATTCTTCAAATCTTACAAAAAAATTTTCTTTTTTTGAAAAAGAGTTGATTGCATTAGTAACTTCTACTGCCACGCTTCAGAAAAAGAATTGCACGACTAACTTCTGCTTTGCCCTGTTTCTCGCTATTTTCAGGTTGTTTTTCATCCCTTTCTGAACTATAATAATTAAAAATGAATGGATTTTAGGGTACACTAAAGGAAGCCTCCAAAAGTCTTTTGCACGAGTAACTTCTGGTTGCCATCAACTGTTTATTCTTTTCTGTATCCTCCTGCCTGTTTTATTTATTTCAATAGTTCAGGCTTCAGACAGATTTCATCGGGTGGGATGATCTCCAGTCCAAGCTTTTCCATTGCATTTTTGTCAAATGACTTCAGGGCCTTCTTCATGGGTGTCGAACCATGAAGTTTAGGCCTTGTTGTATATTTCCTTCCACTGTGTCCATCTGTACCACTCGTATGCCTTCGTTTTTCGCAATAAATTCAAGATAGTCTGAATAATGATGTCCTTCTTTTTTACGATAGCTGATTTTTGGAGTTGGAACGCTTCTCACTCTTTTTCGATATCTTACCGTTCTCCGCATATCCGGATTTCTTGCGGTCAGATAGCCGGCACTGATATACTTATAAAGCGTTCGTTCCCCACAGGGAATCTCTTCTGCATGATGCGCCAGGATATGTGCAAGGGGCTGTCCTTTCCTGATCAGCGGGCTCACAAGACTGTCCAATGCTGCCAGTTCATCTCTGGTCATGTCTATTCCCTGTCTGGATTTCCTAAGCGTTTCACAGTACTCCTTATGGGCATAATCAGCGTTATACAGGTACTTATCAAACAGACAGCGGATGGACTTGGGGAAGTTATTGCACACATAAGGCGCCTTGTGTTCTATTGGGCATGGTGCATCCACAAAGTCAGGACACAGCTTATTGCAGCTGATACACTCCCGGCATGGAATTCTGCACTTATGTCCCTTCTTCTTTTTACACACATCCCAACGCCTGCAGCTATTTCGGTATTTACACCGGTTGGGACTTGCATGAAGTATGCCATCCCTGTTTCGCAACTTATGATAACGATGCCTGCGTATTTCCTTGGAAACCGTATCAGGTGAACAGCCTATAATGTATGCAATCTCTTTAAAGGTACGATGTTCTTTCAGTCCCTTCTGAATTTCATGCCTGTCATTCCAAGTTAAATGTGTCCCCTTTTTCCTTTCTTCTTTCGGCATAGGACCTCCTTCTGCAGGAGGATACCTATTCAGTATACCATTGCATGACTAACTTATGGTTTCTATACCCAAATCAGATTTTTAAAATTCATTCAACGTTTTTTGAAAAAGTTGAAAAAAGTTTTTGAAAAAAGAGATTGAGTTTTGTCACCCAACCTCTTATCACTGTTTTCAATAGTTATCCACTACTGCCTTCTGGTATTCGATTGCTATTTCTTTTAGCTTTTCATTACCAACCATTCCAATAACTGCGTATTTTTCATTTCCATAATAAAAGTATATTACATACCTTTGTTTTCCATTATCTTCATTTCTTTTAAAAACTTCTAAATTGATACCATCATTTTCAAACTCCTCACAGAATTCATACCCCGGATATGTTTCCCTTACTCTTAAAATCTCTTGTTCATATATTTTAATTTCAAAATATATAAGATCATTGCTATCATCAACAAAATATTCATATATTGTATGTGCATCATCTGTTACGACTATTTTTATGCTGTCTAAATGATATCCCTTCAACAAAGTATTTGTTACCGGTATCTGTGCATATTTTACATACTGTTCTGGTATATCCTCTATTTTTTTATAACTTAATACAGCATAGTTATCCGAATTATCTATTGTTTCCGGTGATGTTATCATCGTTGTTCCCTCTTCATTCTTATCCATCCACCAGAAGAATCCGCCATGCTTCTCTGCATTTACGGCCATCTGCCAGGAGCCTCCCAGCATGATAACAATCAATACAGCCGCTGCCACTACAACAGCCCTGTGCTTCTGAAAATAATGCAATACCTTATGCTCTTTCTTTTTCTCCGTTTCATCTGCCTCTGCCAGAATTCTTTCCTCTTCTTCACGTTCTGCACAATATTTCCAAAAGTTATCCACCACTTCATCCGATGACAATCTGTCCTTCTCCTCTTCCGGGATCAGACTGTCCAGCAGTTTCAATAAATTCTGAACTTCATCTGCATCAAATTCTTCATCGGAAGCTTCCATTGTATACCAATCTAATCGTTTCTGAATCTCCTGAATCAGACTTTCATTGTCCTGTTTCTTCATTTCTGCTCTGTTCCCTTCTGTATCTCATCGTCCGGCTTCGATGCCTGATCTTTATCCCTCTCTATTATATGTGTCTCTTTTTTGTCATTTCTTACAGACATTTTTTGTTTTTTGTCGAATACCTTACCGTCATATATGATTTTTGCCACTTTTCCACGGAGCCTGTTGATTCGTACGCTCATGTTGTTCGCGGACGTATTCTCCAGCTTTGCCATTTCCGGTATTTTATACCCTCGTACGAAATACCGTGAAAAACGTTTCTTATCTTCTTTGTCCAGATCATTCTCCAATACGATATCCAATTCTACTTTACCATATTGGTCCTTCGCCTCAATATGCTCATGCCCTTCTATAGGGATTTCACGTTGTAACTTTCTGGTCTTTTTATTAAAGTCCTGGATTTTGTATCTCGCCGTTTCAATCAGAAAACCTGTCTGATTGGGATGTTCCTTCAGCTGATCCCACTTTTTATAAGCAATATAAAGCGTCTCCTGTAATACATCCTGTGCCAGAGACTTATCCAGTATCCGGCATTTGATGAAGTCATATAAGATCGCCTGATTCTCACGAATCAATCTGGTAAACTCCTGATGGTCTGCTTCCATCTCTTCTGTCTTTTTCTTATGCATTTGTCATCGCTCCATTATGAGGTTTTATCTTCTCAAAATTTCTCTTATATAATTTACCATTCATTCCTATACTAAATATAGGCGTTTTTACGATTCGTTTAAAATTTCTATTTTGTATCTATATATTTAGCTTTTTATAAAATCACTGTCAATTATTTGTCGCCGACAAAATCCGCTAATATTTGTGCCGATTAAGTGTTGACAAACAAGGTCGCTTTTGTTAGAATAGACCACGGTGATTGCATAACAATCACGTGATGCTGCTGTGGCTCAGTCGGTAGAGCGTCGCATTGGTAGTGCGGAGGTCACGGGTCCGATTCCCGTCAGCAGCTCTTCTTTAAAAAGTATGATCTTAAAAGTTATAGGCTTTTAAGATCATTTTTTTATTTCTCTATTTAACATCTTCCAATAACTGATGAACGGAAATATCCAGCACTTCCGATATATCCAAAATCACTTCCAGTGAAAAAGGCTGGTCACAATTAGGTGCTTCGATTTTGGTAAGGTAACTAATGCTGATACAAACCATATCCGCCAATTGTTCCTGCGTAAGTCCTCTGAGCTTACGGTATTTTTTAATTGTCTGTCCTATGCTCTTATACTCTTTTGAATGTTTCTGATTCATTTTCACATCTCCTGTATCTACCCTTACAATTCTAATAGATAATGTGAAAACGGAATTTCAGTTATAATGAAAGTTTCAATGCATAAAAATATCGACTCCTTTCTCCGGATCACCGGATGAAAAGAGTCGATATGAATACTGTTTTATATTAATTGCGACGTAATATGAATTTTCCCACCAGATCATTCAATGAGAATGCCTGTGCGGATAATTCTTCACTGGTAGCCGAAGATTCTTCCGCCGATGCCGAATTCGACTGTACTACCTCGGATATCTGATTCACTCCGACTTCTGCCTGTTCCATAGCCTGCGCCTGTGCCTTGGATTCCTCGCTGAGACGTTTCGCATCTGCAGCAATCTCCTTAACTCCTGTAACGATCTGTTCCAATGAGTCGGCTGCCGCTTCCGCTGCCATATTGCCGTTCTCAATCTCCTGCAACGATCCCTCGATCAGGCTTCTGGTATCTACCGCCGACTGTGCACTCTGCTCGGCCAGTTTACGGATCTGTTCTGCCACTACTGCAAATCCTCTGCCTGCATCTCCGGCTCTGGCTGCCTCAATCGCTGCATTCAGAGACAACAGGTTCGTCTGACTCGCAATATCTTCAATGTCAGCAATAATATTCTGTATCTTTTTAGATGTTTCATTGATCCGATCCATTTCTTCCATCAATGACTTCATCTGTGTATGACCTTCGTCTGCCTGCTTTGCATAGTTCTCAGCCTTTTGTGTAGTCTTCTGAAGCTCACCGGCAGTACGTGTGACCGAATCTGTAATATTGGTGATCGTTGCTGTCAGTTCTTCCACGGAACCCGCCTGATCCGTAGCCCCCTCTGCAAGTGACTGTGCAGACTGTGCCAGATTCTCCGCTCCGGCAGATACCTGCTTGGCAGCCTCCTCTACCTGTTCCAGCGTACTGTTCATCTGTCGGTTCATCTTGCGCATTGCATTTTTCAGCGCTCCAAACTGACCAACATATTTTTCCTCAATCTTAGTTCCTATTGCATAATTGCCATCTGCCATCTGGCCCAGCAGTTCTCCTGCATCCGTAATGATCAGATTCAGATTGTCTGCCATTTCTTTCGCCACCCGGATCATGTATGCAATTTCATCCTCTGTATTGCATTCCGGGAATTCACTTACCAGGTCTCCCTGCGCGAACGACTGAAGCCGGTCTGCCAGTGCCACCATCGGTTTCTCAATATCACCCGCCATTTTTTTGCCCAGTATGACAGAACTCCAAAAAGAGGATATCACAATCACAAGGATCACGATCAACATGATAAATTCCATATGACGCAGATTCTTTTCTGCACGATCCCCTTTTTCAACACACACATTCATCAGATTCACAAATTGTGCGTAGACATTCTCGTACTGTGTTGTCAAGTCTCCGGTATCCAGTTCCTGTGCTTTCAAATAACCATCTGCATCATCTGATACAGCCAGCTGCAGAACCTGCTCATCCAGTTCCCAATAACCATCCAGTGCTCGGAGCACTTCGTCATATGCCGTTCTGCCTTCATCAAACCGGAGCGTTCTGTCAAGCTCCTCCATGTATGTATTGAACGCTTCCTTTTTCTCAGTGTGTAGCTCTGTCTGCTTTTTAATTACCGCTTCCTCATCATAGCCGACTACCGCGCGCAATGCACTTCTGCTTTCAGAGAAAGCCGTCATAGCTTTTCCGATGTCTCCCTGTGTAAAGCCATATCTGTTCAATGCCTTTTCATACTGTGACGCTGCTATCAATAATGCCACAACACCAATCATTGCCGCAATCGCCCCGATTACAGCTGCCTTAACAAATCCCTTCGTCAGGCGTTTTTTAATTCCCTGCTGCTTTTGTTTTTTCATTCAATCCTCCCCTTGTGCTATAAAAATAAATAATGCCACAAGCCACTTTTATATACGTATTATAACACTTTATAATCAGCTCTTCAATGGTACGATAGTAGCCAAATCCAACTCTCTCCTAAGGAAAAAGAGGATTCCGAAAAATCCCCTTACTATGCTTTACATATATGCTGATTTTACAATACTGAAACTTGTCTTTGCAGTTTTTCTGTTTTATTATACTCGTAAGTTAGTAACTTGTGAGTATAATCTTGTTCAGGCGGGTAAGTAAATGAGTCAGTTTTATTGCCGCGAGAATGATCTTATTCTATTCCATACTTCTTCATCATCGCTTCCAAAACTTCCGGATCAGTCAACTGCGTTACTTTATCTGCATCTTCTCCGGCACTCATTTGTGATATTAAAGTCAGCAGATGTGTTCTTCCTGAACGTTCTCCTTCAATTCTACCTTCTTCTCTTCCTTCTTCTCTTCCTTCTTCTCTTCCCTGTTCTCTACCGTACTCATATTCTGCCTTGCGGAGCTTCTTCTCTTCTTTTTCTTTATCATATTCAAAATCTATCAGAAAACGTCCTAGAGGACGTGTTATATCATATATGACATCGTTATCTTTATTTCCGTCCAGTCGAAAACGGATTTGCTGTTCCGTTCCGATTAAAATTCGCTCCTTCATTTTGTCTCTATCCAATGCCAGAACGAAGAGGATGTGGTCGTAGCAAGGTTCTTGCCTTATAAATTGATAAGCCATTTCTATTTGCTCCTGTTTTGTATGGTAATTTTAAAAAATATAATATTAGTTACATTTATGGTATCGCGAAAGTATTGAAAAGTCAAAATGAGATTGATAAGATACGATTGAATGGTAATTTCGTACTATGCAGTGTACTTTGACAACTTTATGACCGTCTAACCTGAGATAAACCGCCATGACCTTCGATAAAAGAAGTGAGCGCATCCGAATGGATGACGTGTTGTATGCCTTGACAGCAGTATGACTCAGGAAACAGGAAAGAGAAAACGGCAATGAGAAGCTAAAAAAATGAGATCAAAAATGGAGGAACAACATGAG
>OHDP01001441.1_pt1 | contig 9866 bp, 7 predicted proteins | sample 1567011 | NCBI WGS metagenome assembly OHDP01 (sample SAMEA3879532, study PRJEB24766) | human gut metagenome | biome: human-associated habitat; feature: feces | place: USA | collected 1985/1987
ATGCTCGATTCCCTCGATGACGTCGTATGCCAAGGGGTCTTCCAGCGAGCGATAGAAATGCTGGCTCAAGATCGGTTGCAGCGTGCGGTTTATCAAGGTAGACTTTCCGCTACCCGACACACCCGTGACGCAAATAAGCGTACCCAAGGGAAAAGACACGTCCACATGCTTCAGGTTATTGCCACTGGCTCCCTTGATCGTAATAAACTGCCCGTTGCCTTTCCGACGCTCGGCAGGAACGGCTATCTCCGTGTTTCCATTCAGATAGGAAGAGGTCAAGGTATCTACACGCAACATCTCCTTGGGCGTTCCCTCAAAGACGACCTCACCACCCAGGCCCCATATCCACCACGTAATCGGCACTCAGCATCATATCCTTATCATGCTCCACGACGATCACGGAGTTTCCCGTATCACGCAATTGTTTCAGGGAATTAATCAAACGGACGTTGTCCCGTTGGTGTAAACCGATACTCGGCTCATCCAATATATAAAGTACGTTCACCAATTGACTTCCGATCTGGGTAGCCAAACGGATACGCTGGCTCTCACCGCCAGACAAGGTAGCGGAACCCCGGTTCATGGAAAGATAATCCAATCCCACATCCAGCAAGAAGCGCAGGCGGGAGCGTATCTCCTTCAATATCTCCGTAGCGATCCGAAGCTGTTTCGGGTCCAGCTTCTCCTCGATACCCTCCAGCCACTCGTATAATTCCGAGATATCCATGGCCGACAACTCGGCGATATTCTTTCCCGCTATCCGGTAGCTCAACGCCTCCTTATTCAATCGCCAGCCGTTACATTCCGGACAAGTGGCCATCTTGATGAATTGTCCCGCCCATTTCTGCGCCGAGGCGGATGCCTCGCTCTCCTGTTGCATCAAGATATACTTGGCGACTCCCTCATACGACAAAAAATAGTTAGACGATCCTAACGAGTCATTCTTGATCTGCAACCGCTCGTCCGTACCGTTCATGATCTCGTCCATCGCCTCCTCGGGAATATCCCGTATAGGCGTCTTGATCGTCACGCCATGCTTTTGGCAAAGCGCCTCAATCTGCCAGAATATCAACGAATTCTTATATTTACCCAAAGCGACGATGCCACCGCTATATATACTTAAGGATGGATCGGGAACGATCTTGTCCATATCCAACAAATTGACCTGTCCTAAGCCTTTACATTTCGGACACGCTCCTTGAGGGGAGTTGAACGAGAAATTATGCGGAGCCGGCTCACTGTAAGACAATCCGGTCACCGGGTCCATCAAACGACGACTATAATGGCGAACCTCGTTAGTCTCGGCATCCAGTATCAGCACAAGGCCATCGCCTTGCTTCATGGCGATCTTCAAGCTCTCTTTCAAACGACGCTCGTCTGCCTCGGAGACAATCATCTTATCGATCACCACCTCGATGCTGTGCATCTTATAACGATCCAGCTTCATCCCATGGAAGATCTCTTTCAACTCGCCATCGACACGGACGTTCAGATATCCTTTTTTACGTATCTGCTCGAAAAGTTCCTTATAGTGCCCCTTACGATTACGGACCAACGGAGCCAAGAGATACGTTTTCTTCCCGTTGTATTCATCCAAGATCAGCCGTAAGACTTGATCCTCGGTATATTTCACCATCTTCTCCCCGCTCAAATAGGAATAGGCCTCTCCCGCCCTAGCGTAAAGCAAACGGAAAAAGTCATAGATCTCGGTAGTCGTACCGACAGTGGAACGAGGATTCTTATTGGTTGTCTTTTGCTCAATGGAGATAACCGGACTCAGGCCCGTTATCTTATCCACATCGGGTCTCTCCATATTCCCTAAGAAATTCCGGGCGTAAGCCGAGAATGTCTCCACATACCGCCTTTGTCCCTCGGCGAAAATCGTATCGAACGCCAATGATGACTTGCCGCTACCACTCATGCCGGTAATCACCGTCAACTTATTCCTCGGAATCTCTACATCTATATTCTTCAGATTATGAACACGTGCGCCAAGTATGGATATGCGCCCGCCTTCCAATGCCTGCTTATCTTTTATCATCTTTTACCTATCTGGTTTTAGGGGCCGTAAAGATACGAAAAAAACAGAAGCCAATCAAACTTTCCGGCAAATCATAGTGTAATCTCCGCCACTTCCTCCAGCCTGTTTGTTCCCTACGGGAAGACCTCGCAGTATCCACCGTAAGGAACCAGGGTTTCTATTTATCCTTCACCTCTGGCTGGGGAGAAGGAGCCTGTATGTTCTCATAAAACCTCTTTTTCTCCTCGTTACTTTTTTGGACAAGGCTTGTCACATATACCGTAAATATTGGAAACATCATCATGCCCAAAGCAGCCAATACGACTGAGAGGACTCGTCCCGTAACCGTAATAGCGGATATGTTAGAGCCAACCGTCGTCACATCCATAAACGCCCACCATAGAGCGTCCCCATAATTAGCCACCAACGGGTTCACCTTATGCTCCAAGACAAAAAATATAAGACTTGAGAAATAAACCGTGGCCAACAACATCGTCAAGTAAGAAACAAACAAGCCCGACGCCTTATTGTACGACAACCATCCCACCACGATCGCCAACGCATACCCACCCCGTACCAAAGGAACGAAACGTAAGAAATAACTAAGCTCGGGTGAGGTGATAATATGATAATATTCTATTATATTTTGGTAAGGGATCGCTACGAGCAAGAAAATAAAGTGCGTTCGCAAATAACGTAATTTATCTTTCGACAGGAAAAATTCCAAAACAAAATCGAAAAGAAAAAACAAACAGATCCATAATTGAATCTTCTTATAAGAAGTTTGCGTGTAAAAGGGAATATTCTTAAATGTATCGATGGAGATACTGATAACCAAGAACAGCGACAACAATAGTATAATGATATGTAACACACCATATACCCCCTTCTTTCTCAATGCGAAATCAAATACGGCCATTTTCATAAGCGTTACTATTTATTTAATTATAATCCTTTTCATTTTGGTTTATGACAACAAACCTCATATACCATTTGTTTAAACAGCGAAATGTGTTAATTAACCAAGTTTTACGTAGCAAAAACAAAACATCTTCTTTGATTCGCTGTTATAAACTCAGACTTAAACGAGAGAAGTAATTCTCATTTTTAAAACATAAATCTATGGCAAATATCAACAAGACAGTAAAGCTAGGTGTGTTTACCCTAGCAATCATGAACGTGACGGCAGTAGTATCTTTACGCGGACTGCCAGCAGAAGCCGTATACGGACTAAGTTCGGCTTTCTATTACTTATTCGCGGCAATCGTATTCTTAATCCCGACCTCTTTGGTGGCAGCGGAATTAGCGGCAATGTTCCAAGACAAACAAGGTGGTGTATTCCGTTGGGTAGGTGAGGCCTATGGAAAACGTCTAGGCTTTCTGGCTATCTGGGTTCAATGGATTGAAAGTACGATCTGGTATCCGACAGTATTAACTTTTGGAGCCGTATCCATCGCCTTCATCGGTATGGATCATCCCGAAGATATGCTACTGGCGAATAACAAATACTACACATTAGCGATCGTGTTAATTATTTATTGGCTGGCTACATTTATCTCACTAAAGGGATTGAGTTGGGTTGGAAAAGTAGCGAAAATCGGAGGTATGGTAGGTACTATCATCCCAGCGGCGTTACTCATCATTTTAGGTATCGTATACCTAGCGACTGGCGGGCATTCCAATATGGATTTCCACAGTAACTTCTTCCCCGACTTCAGTAAATTCGACAACTTAGTCTTAGCCGCAAGTATCTTCCTTTTTTACGCAGGTATGGAAATGGGCGGTATTCACGTGAAAGACGTTGACAATCCTTCTAAAAACTATCCGAAAGCTGTATTTATCGGTGCCTTGATCACCGTTGTAATCTTCGTACTAGGAACTTTTGCGTTGGGTATTATTATCCCAGAGAAAGACATCAATCTTACGCAAAGTTTATTAGTGGGATTCGACAATTACTTCAAGTACATTCATGCCTCATGGTTATCCCCAATTATCGCTATCGCTTTGGCATTTGGCGTATTAGCAGGAGTATTGACATGGGTCGCTGGTCCTTCCAAAGGTATATTCGCAGTTGGTAAAGCAGGTTATCTGCCCCCGTTCTTCCAGAAGACCAATAAGATCGGCGTACAGAAAAACATCCTTTATATCCAAGGAGCGGCTGTTACACTTCTTAGCTTATTATTCGTGGTAATGCCATCCGTACAAAGCTTTTATCAGATCTTATCACAGCTTACGGTGATCTTATATTTAATAATGTATATGTTGATGTTCTCCGGAGCGATCGCATTACGTTATAAGATGAAAAAGGCAGGTCGTCCTTTCCGTATCGGAAAAGGTGGCAATGGCTTGATGTGGTTAATCGGAGGTTTAGGATTCTGTGGTTCCTTATTAGCGTTCGTATTAAGTTTCATTCCTCCTAGCCAGATTTCTACAGGAAATAATACGGTTTGGTTCGCCGTTCTCTTCATCGGTGTAATTGTTGTCGTTGCGGCACCGTTTATTATCTATGCGTCTAAGAAAGCATCTTGGGTAGATCCGAACACTGAATTCGAACCGTTCCATTGGGAAGTAAAAAATGACGTATCCGAGACGAATACGACAAAAGCATAACACACATTCATCTCGATAATTACCTAGTCCGGGCTGCGAAAATATTGCAGCTCGGACTTTTTCGTAAAAATAGCACAGAATATTTACGTTTTATTATGTGTATTATAAAAATGTAATTATCTTTGCGATAGTATTCATAAAATAAAATATCAAAAGAACTATGGCACGTACAGTAGATTATTCAAAAAAGGCAGAGAAAATCAAAGAGCAAGTAGATGAATTAGTACAAGAATTAATGGCTGCTAAATCGGCTCCGGTAGTTTCCAAAAGAAGTTTAAAAGTAGCTGACATCAATTTCGAGAACGAGGATGTTAATACATTAATGCAAATACAAGCTCGCCTCGCTCGCGTTATCTTGGAGAAGAGCAAATAAGAAAAAACTCTGCTAAGGTTTTAATAAAAGTGCCTTTCCCGTCTTTAAGGATGTTTCGGAAAAGGCACTTTATTTTTTAGGTCTCGTGCGAACTTTCAAAGAAAAAGCTTATCTTTGAAAACCTAATCAATAACATGTATGGAACTAACACTCCCAACGAAAGTTAATGTGACACATCCCATCATGCTAGACACGAAGATATTAGTCGTGATCGGAGCGAACGGTGCGGGAAAAAGCTCTTTTGGCAGAGATTTATTGGAGAGATATGCGGGTCAAGCGAAAAGAATATCCGGTATACATGCCTTATTCATCAGCGATGACGAATCTAAATTATCGGCCTCCAATGAATTCGCACGTTTACAGTCTATGATCAAAGAACGACTGTTCATGCCACGTATTTCTGAATACGAGAAACTGATTTTGCAACTCCAGAGCGAGGAGTTCGAGGCGGCAGTCAATTTCAAGGAAGCCTGCAAGACTAATAACGAAGTAGATCCTCCGATCACCAAGATAGATATTATACAAGCGATCTGGGAAAAGATGTTTCCGCATAATCGTCTGATACGAAAGTCGGGATTTATCGAGCTTGTATCCACGGGGCGTGATTCAAATTCCTACACCGCCGGACGCATGAGCGATAGCGAGAAACTGGTGTTCTACTTGATTGGGGCCGCATTATGCGCATGCCCGAACGCCTTGCTCGTGATCGAAGAGCCGGAAACCCTTCTCCACAACTCCATAAAGAACCAGCTTTGGGACGAGATTGAGGCGATACGTCCGGACTGTACGCTTGTTTATCTCACACATGACATTGATTTCGCCACCTCCCGCTCCGACAGCAAACGGATCTGGATTCGTTCTTACGACGCGGATCATTCCGTATGGGATTACGAGTTGATCGAGAGTAATGAAAGTTTCCCGGAAGAAGTATATATGGAAATACTTGGCAGCCGGAAACCGATCTTGTTTATCGAAGGGACCGACACGAACAGTATCGACAGTAAGCTTTACCCCTTCATATTCCCCGATTATTTGGTGAAACCGATGGGTGGTTGCCAAAAAGTAATCGAGACAACCAAAGCGTTCGGCCAACTGAAAGACTTCCATACATTAGATAGCAAAGGTATCGTAGATCGTGATAGGCGTACACAAGGAGAAATAAACTATCTACGGGAACAACATATTTATGTACCGGACGTAGCGGAAGTGGAGAACCTATTGATGATAGAGGATGTGATCAAGACGGTCGCCAAACGGTTGATGAAAGATCCGGACGATGTTTTCAAGCAAGTGAAAGAAAACGTAGTACGTCTTTTCCAAAAAGAACTGGACTCGCAAGTAATCCTTCATGCCAAACATCAAGTCCGTAAAAAACTGGAGACTACCGTTGATCGCAAGATAACGACGGTGGAGCAATTAACCGAACATGTAGAGAGTATCCGTCTGAACATCCATGTGGAAGAAATATACAAAAACATAAAAGAAGAGTTCGAGTCTTATATAGAAACGGAGAACTACAAAAGCATCCTCCGTGTTTATAATCAAAAAGGGATGTTACCACAGAGCCGCCTATGCGCGATCTGCGGTATCAGTAACAAAGAGAGTTATTTAAACCTGATTCTCTCCATATTAAAGGAAAACAAGGAGGATGCGGAAGCGATACGAAAGGCTATCAAACATTCATTGGGCACATAAAAAGTTTCTAAAAATGCGGGGAAAGTCCATAAAAAATTGTTCTTTTGCAAACTGTTTTATAACATTAATGGGCCAAAGCCCTATATATTAATTGTCATATGCGTACACCTACACTTCAATATCTTTACTTGCAAAAGCCGGTAACCATGATGGTAGTAATCTGTATTATATCTGTGTTACCTTGGATCGGCCTCGGCGACTTCTCCACCAAAGGGGAACCCCGGGAAGCGGCCGTAGCGATCTCCATGCTCGAGACGGGCAATTGGGTCTTGCCACAATCCTACGCCAACGAGTTCGCTTTTAAGCCACCGATGGCGCATTGGTTAATGGCTGCTTTCTCCTATCCACAGGGATATGTTTCCGAGTTCACCTCCCGCTTGCCATCGGCTTTAGCCTTTATTACCTTGATCGGGTTCGTATTGGTCTTTTTCGGTAAACGAATCGTAAAGTTTCAGGAGGCATTCATAGCGACCCTCCTATTGGTCACCTGCGTAGAGATACATCGGGCGGCCATGACGACTCGGGTGGATATGTTGCTCACTACTTTCATCGTCATAGGGCTTTTCCAGCTATATCGATGGGAAGATAAATTAGAGCTGAAAGGACTTCCCATATTCATACCTTTATTATTAGGATGCGCCGTTCTGACCAAAGGACCGGTAGGCGTAGTATTGCCCCTATTCGTATTCGGCATTTATCTATTAATGTTAGGTCAATACAGTTATCTCACCATATTCAAGACTTTATTATATGCGGGAATTTCCTCTTTATTCCTACCGATGTTGTGGTATACCGCCGCATGGAAGCAGGGGGGAGATGAGTTCCTTAATGTCGTATTAGCGGAGAATTTCGCTCGTTTCTTACACCTAAACACTCCTGAAATTTCCTATGATCTGGGGCATGAGAATGGTGTTTGGTACAATTTCATGACGTTGGCGGCAGGCTTTATACCTTGGACTATTTTCTTTTTCTTCTCTTTATTCGGGCTGAAACTTAGCAAGCCTGAGCAACCTATTAAAGAGATCTTAAAGAATACGTGGAAACGTATCCGCTCCATGGAAAAAGTTCGTTTATTTAGTTTGGTTGCTTTAATCGGCATCCTTTTCTTCTATTCGATCCCTTCCAGTAAACGAAGCGTATATTTAATGCCGGCTTATCCGTTCATTGCCTTGTTCTTGGCTCAGTATGCCTTATATATTACAGAATACCGTACGAAAGTAACTCGGGTATTCGCTGCCTTTTTAGCTTCCGTAGTAAGTGTCGTCATGATAGCGATCTTGCTTACGGTATTCGGTATTATTGATCCTGTTGGTATCGTCGGTCAATATACACAAAACGCATCGACCTTGGACATGGTACGAATGGTATCAAAAGTATTGGTTCATCCCAGCACGCTTACGATCTGTATTATCTTCATAAATCTATTGATATTAGGAACGGTCTATTACCAGATGTTCAAGAAAATAAATATCAAGATTCTCTACGCTACGATAGCCTTGACATTCTCGGTTAATTTATTAATTGATGGTGTCATTATGAGAGGTATTCGTGAAGGGGATTCTTGCCGTGTTTTCGCTGAACGTATCCTGAAAGAATATCCATTGAATAAAAAGAATGTATATGTCGTAAATAACCTTCGGATTTATCGGAATCTGTACGGGTTAAACTTCTATATGGGAAATATCTTCCATGACTTCGATAAAGAAACACCCGCCAAAGGTTATTTCTTGATCGGAGAAAATGAGATGGAAAAGGTACTTTCCACATACGGGGATAAATATACCTTCCGTACACTGACTAAGTCCGATCAAACGTTCAGCGAACTAAAACAAAAAATTGTACTTAGCGAGTTCGAGTTGAAATAGAAATGTAACATCTAATAATATACCATGAATAGTTCCTATATTTCCCCTTTCGCTAAGCCGGTCTACATCATGTTGAAACCGGTTGGTTCTGTTTGTAATTTGGCATGCGAGTATTGTTATTACCTTGAGAAAAGCAAGTTCTATCCGGATGTAAAGAATCACATCATGACAGATCAGATACTCGAGAAGTTCAACAAGGAATATTGGAACTACGCCAAGCTCATCTCCGGCGTATTGCGTTACCGCATGCCTATCGAGCAGGTCATCAAGCTGGTAGGTTCACTGCAACTGGACAGCGAAAACATCAACACCTGGAAGAACGGTGTGGAACGCGCCCTGAAGAAATACATCCAGGACGGCACGGAAGCCAAAGGCAAGAAATGCCCCAACTGCGGTAACGAAACACTGGTTTACCAAGAAGGTTGCCTCATCTGCAAGACGTGCGGAGCTTCTCGCTGTGGATAATCCCACGGCAAGCACAAACGTTTGCATAGGAATTTAAATGACTTAGATAACGGTAGCTGCATGATTATGAGGAATAATTTCTATACTTGCATAATCATTGCAGCTATTGCTATTTCTAAATCTAATATAATATGACACTAATATTCAATATCGAGTATCGCACCAGCTGGGGTGAAGAAGTCAGAGTCCTGGGTTCCATCCCGGAACTTGGCAACAACCAGCCCAACAAAGCCACCCCCCTGCACACTGTAGACGGCATTCACTGGACCGCGGAAGTGGATATCCAGATTCCCGGTAATGGAAGCGTCGAATACAGTTACCACATCTATCGAGATGGCAGAACCATACGGACAGAGTGGAACAGCCTGCCACGCATCCTGCACGTTGCAGACAATCCGAAGAAAGTTTACCGCATAGAAGATTGTTGGAAGAATCTGCCCGAGCAGCAGTATTTTTATACATCCGCTTTCACAGAATCCCTGCTGGCGCATCGCGAACGCAGTGCCGCCCCGAAAAGCTACAAAAAGGGGTTGCTGATAAAGGCGTACGCCCCCTGCATAGACAGTGACCATTGCCTGGCACTTTGCGGAAACCAGAAGGCGCTGGGTGACTGGAACCCGGACAAAGCTGCCCTTATGAGCGACATCGACTTCCCCGAATGGCAGGTAGAAGTGGATGCCGGTAAAATCAGCTTCCCGCTGGAGTATAAATTCGTCCTTTACAACAAGAAAGAGCGCCGTGCCGTGGCCTGGGAGAACAATCCCAACCGCTATATGGCCGACCCGCAGATAGCCGCCAACGAAACGCTGGCTGTCGGCGACCGTTATGTATACTTCAA
>OHDP01001442.1_pt1 | contig 9860 bp, 7 predicted proteins | sample 1567011 | NCBI WGS metagenome assembly OHDP01 (sample SAMEA3879532, study PRJEB24766) | human gut metagenome | biome: human-associated habitat; feature: feces | place: USA | collected 1985/1987
AAAGTCCATTTACGCCACCCCAATACGTCTATGATATAGAAGAACAAAGCAAACATCCAAACGGAATAAGCGCCTACCACACAGACAAAGGAACTTGTCCATAGCTTCTTATTGATAGGGAAGACCAAGCTCCATAACAAGCCGACGATCAACAATACAGCTCCCGCTCCTACTAAACAAAGCACTTTCTTTCGGTCGGTCAGCCCCTCTTTCCGTAACTTAATCCATTCACCGGTGAACATACCCAACATTGCCGTGGCAATTGCGGGAACGGTGGAGAATAAACCCTCCGGATCAAAAACAGTCTCGTGCAAACGTCCGGGAAGAAACAGGCGGTCAATATACCCCACCAAGTTCCCCTCGAGCGTGAACGGCCCCGCTCCACCGGCGTCCGGCACAGGCACAAAAGCCATCGCCAGCCAATAGCCAACCAAGATAAGAACCGTTATCCCCGCACGCACTTTCCAACCGAAACGGACAAACAACAAGGCCGCAAACATCCATCCCAACCCGATACGCGCCAGCACGCTTGCGCAACGCAGGTGGTCAAATTCGAACGACAATAGCCCGTTATATACCAATCCCAAGAAAACCAAGGTAATCCCCCGACGGACGATCTTCTTATAAATCGCCCCTTCCGTCATACCTTTTCCTCGTTGCTTCTCTAGTGAGAACGGAAACGAGATACCCGCAATAAAGAGGAACAATGGGAAGATCGTGTCGTGATGCGCCAACCCGTTCCATTCCACATGTTCCATCTGCCCGGCTATCGCCTGAAAAAAAGGATTCGGAAACAATGTCGCCAAAGCGACAAATAAAGAAGCACCGCCCATAATAAAGAGCATGTCAAAACCCCTAAGGGCATCCAATGATTGCAACCGCTGGGGTTGTTGTTGTTTTTGTTTTTCCATATAATCTATTTACATTTAAAGTCAACACAAATATACTCAAACTCACACTCACTTACATACGAATGGGGTTTGACATAAAAGACGCTCCTAATCTTTCCCCTCGCATTTAGCCTCCAGTTTTTCAGCGTACGCCTCTTTCCTCATCAGATATAGATGAATAAAAAGGAGTTATAAAGTTCAGAAAACCATAGCGAACCTCTTCATTGGGAAATTCGAGTTTATAAAGTTTAAAACGGGGATCATACTCCTTTATGGTCAAATATCCACTCTGATAAAGAAGGGGGATCGGATTATTCCGTTCCGCACGGTATTCGGTAAAGGCCGAAGCCTGTGTCTCTACGCCATCAATCAGGATACGCAGATCAAACTCGCTTTTCTTTAATAATTCGACAAGAAACGTAGGCGTACCGGTCTGAAACCAATAATCGCCAAACTCTCTCTTCCGCAAGGCACTCAATGCGCTGAATGGATTAAAGACACCTTCTCGGCTCGGATGAAAATGATACCCGTCATATTGCCGCACCATTGTCTCCACGGTCCCTTCCCTTGATAAGGACTGCATCTGTCCCAACTGCTCTAATTCCGGTGTTAGATTATCGACCAACTCCGCATGGGTAATCCCGCAAAGGGTCGCATAGTCATAGTCTAAACTTATATCATTGAGTTGGTTCAAATCACTGAAAACACTCACTTGCGCAAATTTGGTAACTCCAGTAAGAAAAACAAAACGTAAATAACGATCCGCACTCTTGAGCACTCCATAAAACGCTTTCATGATATGTCGATACGCCTCTTGCAAGGGTTCGTTATGAATCGTTTGCAAAAGAGGTTTATCATATTCGTCTATCAAGACTACTACTTGTCTGCCCGTTTGTTCCCATGCACGACGAATCACGTAAAAAAAACGTTCTTCCGGAGCTCGCAATTTCATTTCATCGCCGTAATCAGCCTCCCACATTTCAAGATATTGGTTCAATATAGCCACCAGATCTGCCTCCGACTCATATTTGCGTGCGTTCAAATCCAAATGCAATACCGGATAAACATTCCAATCCTGCTCTAGCTGATCGATAGCCAATCCTTTAAACAGTTCTTTTTTCCCTTGGAAATAGGCTTCTAACGTAGATATCAATAAACTTTTCCCAAAACGGCGAGGACGACTCAGAAAGTAAGGCTTACCTTTCGTCACCAATTGGTAAATCAAGGCAGTCTTATCCACATATAAATAGTTCTCATTCCGAATATTTTCGAAACTCTGTATTCCTATCGGTAATTTACGCATAGTCGTCATAACCTTTTTTCTTACCACACCTGTTGTTGAACAAAGATAGAACTTTTTTCCGGAACAAGTCTCCGATTTTAGCTTTCACTCTATGAAATACTCGATTTTACGCAATAAAACAGTCAATCGTCAGATGAAGCAACAACCATAATTTCTCCTTGACAGTATTCCCTATTCCGTAGAACACATCGGTAAGATAATCTATTGGTATCAGATTATTTTGTTTGATTCTACCCATGCAATATTAATATCTTTGATCACGGCAGAATTGGCTGAGATTCTTACGGATGGGATTTTACATAAAAAGGGGATAAATGTGTCAAAATGCACATATCCCCTTTATTGTGTTGCAGAGTATGTAAAACTAAAAGTCAGAAAATCGTTATTAATAGAATAAAATATTTTCTTTTTCTCTACGGAAAGCTAGAACTTCTTTAATACTTACCTCAGTAAATTACTGACGGTCCCATTCAATTTACGGTAATCATTTCTTCTCTTCTTGTGGAATACCAGTACCTTGTCACCTTTTACCAGCAGAGATAATACCTCGCACACTACCTTTGCGCCTCTACGGAAGGAACACCCACTATTACCTCACCGTTGTTACCTACTAATAACACAGTGTCAAACTTCACAACAGCACCGCTTTCCACATTTTGAATGTGATGAACGAACTCTGACTTCACTTATTTACCCTCTGCGGAAAATCGAGTGTAAGAATAGAGTTTTTTTATTTAAAGGACAAGGGATAAGAGAAGAAAAGAGTGTTGCTCTAATTTTTGTTTTTTACTCGTCATACCAAACATATCCCAGTCATTATGTTTCCCTTACTACCGGTAACTATTATATTGTTCTTCTGGTCTCCCAATCTAATAAATAGTCATTAGAATGTGCGGGCAAGACGGTATAAAATGAGCATCTACTCTTGATGTGAAGTTTATCATAACTATCCTATCAGCAACAGGTTTCTTGGCCTCTCAGTCAAGGTCTGGGATGATATTCCAGTCTACTCATTGGCCAAAAACAGAGTCCAATTCCACCAGATATGATAACAATATGTATCCTGAAATTCATAATCTATACAACTGTTTTAAAATAGGCTTAATCACCGGAATTGTAAACATATCAAGAACTCTTTGCCTTGCATTATCAGAATACTTCTGCCTTAAGACATCATTGCAGAGTAACTTATCTATAGCAACAGCAAAAGCTAAGTAATCTTTATTGGCAACCTCTATGCCCGTTACACCATTCAAGTTCACCCAATTTACACCAGAGCCATCAATCGTAAAGGTCACTGGCACGGCCCGACAATACATTGCCTCAGCCAACGCAACCCCAAAAGCCTCGTTCTTGGTAATAGATGGAAAAGCGAAAATAACAGCGGCTGACATATAAATACGAATATCATTATCAGGAATCCTTCCTATAAACTCAATACGCTCAGATGATGTCATCATCTTTAATTTTTCAGTCAAAGGTCCACTACCAGCTATCAAAATTTTACAATCAGACTCTATATATGCTTCTGATTTGATCAGATATTCTAAACCTTTATAAGGCACATGCCTACCCATGAAGAATACAAGCGGTTTATTATTGTATTTCTCTTTAAGCTGCTCAATCCGCTTAGAATCATCCTGCACAATATCCATCTTATTCTGAAAAACGATATTAGGAAGTACTACGAATTTATCCCGGAAAGGTCTCAATGGATCCGATTTCTCTCCATAGATAGGAGAAGTTATCAAAATTTTGTGAGCCCTTTTTAGAATCCATTTCTCAATCGGTTTAAAAAAAGTGTATATGAAAGGTTGGACTACTATATCCGAATGCCAGTGAACAACTAACTCTATTCGTCTGGGAATGACAAACATCACATATGCACAAATCAAAGGATTAGGCACATGAAGATGAATAATATCCGGTTGAAAAGTTTGAATATATTTTTTTAGCAAGAAGAAATAAGCAATAGAAATAGGCTGGCGCGCAAATTCACCAAATGTATCTGCACGAATGACTTCAACTCCACTTACCTTCAAAGAGATATTTCCTTTTTCATGATTAAAACACAACACTTTTTGCTCACAGTCACCTTTTATAGCTTGTATAACACTTAGGCATACATCTTCAATTCCAGCAACATATGGGGTAAAATATTTAGATAGATGAAGAATCTTTTTCATTTACAATAGGATTTCCAAATTAAATAAACCTTAACTCCGTTCCAATCATTAATTACGATCTCGCCAATATCTCCTATATCAGAAGCTATCACAGGACACTCAAGAAGTCATTGTACGATAAGCAAGACGAATAGAGTCAAAACCATGAACTGTATAAATTACTGTCCTAACATCCCCGTCTTTGAGGAATGCAGATGGATGATATCGGGTTTATATTGACTATAAATCTTCAGGAAATCAATGATCATGAGGAAATCATTCAATGGAGATAATGCTCGTTTCAGATGCTTACACCGCACCTGCTCTATTTCCAGTTTTAACATAGACCACGTTTTCCCATCACCTTCCCCAGCGGCGACAATCACTTCATGACCGATCTCACTTAATCGATTCGCCAAATTAGCAACAACGGATTAAGCCCCTCCAAGTTTGGAGAGGGTTATTAGTTAGAGGATTCACATTTATTATTCTTTTACATTTTATTGTTGTCTTCGTATAGAAAAATCATACACAGACATTGGCTTGTCATTAAGTATAGTACTATATTGATAATAATTATTCTCCGCACATAAAATCGTAAATAAAACACTAAAGACCAACACCATAATATACTTTTTAAAACTTATAAAAGACATATGTTTTTGGCGAGTAAAACTGTAATAAGAAGGTAACAAAACAGTTAAAAATTGTAGGCCGCTATAAGCAACCCTGTTACAAAGATAAAACTTGATACCAATAATAAGGAATGGAATGCACAAAAGACTTATCATAAGCAAATGATTATTTATGCGAGATACGGATTTGGTAGCATTATGCTTTTTCGTTATATCCCAAAGGATGATAATATAAAAAATAGCAACTACTATCCCACCTATTTGAAGCTTTATGTCGTTCATGCTATCATCTAGATAAGCCTGCGTATAGACCGCATAGTGTACAGGAAGAAATTGAGACACCTGCTCTAGTAAAGGAGTTATCAATATGTACATAGCTATACTCACTACCATAATTATCTTATAAAAGGTGATAGACGGATGTAGCCATCTAAAAAACAACATAATAAACACTACACAAACCATAGATATATGGAACATACATCCCAATAGAGACAAACAGCAAAATTGCACATATCTCTTTCTCTCTAAACAGAAAAAGGCCCACAAAATACATGTCATAGCTAACGACTGCTTTATGATATTAGTACTCATGGCCAAATAACCGAATAATACCCAACAGGCAAACGACAAGACGGGGGAACAGCTGTATCTCCTGAACAGGCGAATAGTAGAGAAATAAATGAGCACCGAAACCACCCAAAATATAGAATATTTGCCACCACCTAAAGCTTTAGTAACATAACAAAGTAGCAAATAGCCGTTTTGGAATTTTTCTTCAAGTACATCCCCTATATTGGAATACCAGTCAGTCACTTCTGAATACATTACCCAGTAATTATAATAGTCAGATCCATTGTTACAACGGATTCCAGTAATCAAAACCAATACAAGACAGATCAAGGCATCTTGCGCATATAAATTCAAATGACTATGGGTACTCAATTGGATCCGAAACACTTTCAATCGTTTGTCCAGAACAAAATATAGCCCAATGATAAAAAGACAGAAAGTGAAGTATTGGATTGCCCAAAAAATAATCTCAGAATATCTTGTTGTCATAATTCCTTACAAAGGCTTTCGTAAAATGACGTTGCCACCAAGACCTGCGTATGAATATCGAATCCAGCTTGTTTTACAGTTTCAAATTGCTCATGCCTATCTATAAGAGCAAGGGGGATCCTTATAATAGTATCAGCCCACATGTTTATACTTTTATAATCCTCTACCACAGATACATTTTTTGTTATATGTATAAGAGGATCTATGTGTAGCGGCACAATCACCGGAAGTCCCGTCGCTTGCGCCTCCATTAAAACGATCCCCCATCCTTCCCATCTAGAAGTCAAAACAAAGACATCAAAAGCCATTAAAAAATCTGCCACATTACTTCGGCTTCCAAAGAAACGAACCTTATCTGAAAGTTGTAGATCTTTTACCTGCTGTTCCAGACTGCTCCTATCTTCTCCATCCCCTACTATCCATAACATGGCATTAGGATGTTGATTCGCCACTTGCCTAAATATACGTAACAATAAATTTTGGTTTTTCTGATAAGACAACCTACCTACAGTTCCGATAATAAGATTATTTTCAGCACCGTATTTCTCCCGCATAGATTTTCGTACAGCTTCATTAAATGAAAATCCATCTAAACAAATAGCGTTTTTCCAAATAGTTACTGTGCTTAAATGCTCCAACGGATACATCCATTCAGCAGCAATGCCTGAACAAGCCAATCTATAGTCTGCAAGAGAAGAGAATGGTCTCTTCAACAACTCGTGTACGAATGTACGCTTTTTGCTAGCACCCGAATTATGTGAATGTATAATAACTATCCGTTCTAAACTTTTCGCAATCTTTGCATCTACATACATAATTGAATAAGTTGTATGGATATGTATGATTCTATATTCTGGATGCTCCTTCAGTAATTTGTAAAAACGAAAACAATGTTCGATGGGATGTTTGGATATGAATGGTACCCGATAAATTTTTCCTCCTAACAGATAAATCTCTTTTTCATAGAAATTTTCACCTTTGCTGTGTACCACAAAGTCAAACTGGAATTTACTCCTGTCAATATTCCGGTAAAGTTCCATCAACATTGTTTCAATACCTCCCACGTTCATATTCCCTATGAGGCAATGTAAGATTCTTGTTTCCATCTTAGACTATTCAATCAAAAATAAAACGAGTACACCGTTCTGCCGCATTCCCGTATGCAGCGATGTATTCATCTCGTATATGTTTTTGAGTATATGCACACTCTTTCTCGTAGTCCATCATTTGGATGAATCGTATAATCTCCATCTGATCTTTCATGATACCATGCGAGAAAATCTTCTCGTAGCCGTTATACACTCCTCTCTCCCTTTGATATTGTTCAAAATCGTAGGCATATGAAATGATAGGCCTACCTAATATGGAATAATCCCAAATGATCGAAGAGTAATCAGAAATCAATAAATCAGCAACCAACATCAATTCGTTAATATGAGGATATCCAAAAGCATTTATTATAAAAGGATGATTGGTAGGAATATCCATTAGCTTCTCTACTTCATAATGTGCAGTCAGTAGTAATATGTACTCATTTCCGAGTTCTCGATGCCATAGGTCAAAGTCAAAAGGAGGCTTTAAAAAAGTTGCCAAAACTGAATCCTTATTGTACTCTCTAAAAGTAGGAGCATATAAAATTACCTTTTTACCGACTGGAATATTCATCTTTTGTTTCAGTTGAGATATATCCTCCGAGGTAACCCTCACCAATTCATCGTTGCGAGGAAAACCTGTTGTAACAAACACTTCTTTTGGGATGTCCCAGGCCTGTGTTAGAATATGGATTTCTTTTCTCCCTTCTAAAAAGATACGATCAAATTTTTCTTGCTTAACCGAACGAAATGATTTATTTGATTGTTTCAAATCATTACCTTGCTTTTTGATTCCGGTCATACCGTGTGGGAAAAATATATTCACTGTATTAGCGTTCTTAAAGCAAAGTCCTCGTGACGCAGAGGAATTAGTTATCCAATAATGTGCTTTCAATGCTGTCATATAATAAGCCCATGTATCAATTTTAATTTTCTCCTCTATTGGAACTTCTGATATACTCTGAGGATCAATAAAAGCCCATTTTAATTTATACTTTTTATACTCGTCTTGAGCTTTCATATACTCATAAACAAATCGGGGACTATCATCGTAGCGCTTTCCTCCATAAACTACAAATAATACTAGATAGCTATCCGTCTTAACAAATAATCCTATGATTTTTAACAACAATGAACAGATGTAAAAATATAGACAGTAGATCGCTCTTGAACTCTTAACAATTCTTTTTAAAAATATTTTCATGTACTAAAATTATTGGATTGATTCAATTAAAAATAAACAGATAAATACGCTTATATATTTTCCTAGAAGTTATTTAATGATTGTATTACAAATTATTATCACACCAACACTATATCTTAATATTTAAATCATATATTTACAAATATTTTGAACGATAAAACTGAAGCAATCGCAACAAAAAAGATCGCATACCGTTTCCTATATAACACGATAGAACTATTTGAAATATACAAAACAAAATTATTATAAATATTCCATAGAAAACAAAACAAGTCCATCCTTCCCATGGAACAAATGGTATGTACATTGATATACTATAGACAGTTATTGCACAAATAACAGCCGAAATCAAATGTTTTACATACACACGTACATAAAAATACAGTCGTAGCTTAAATCCTTTACGGAACAAAAAATAGGGTTTCCAACAAAAAACAACGAAAAACAAACTTAACAATACACCAGATAACACACCATGCAATCCGAAAAAATATCCTAGTACAACGGACATCCCTATATTAATAGAAGCCTCAACTACTGGAGCCCAAATATCACCATATAATCCATAAGCATTAATATAAGTATCTACAGTTGTACGACTTAAATTAATGAATAGAATCATAGTCATCAATAGCAACACCATAGAATCTAATACATATTCATTTCCTATCCAAAGTATTATAAATGAAGGTGTCAATATAAATACGCCAAAACACATCACACAGGTAAATAAAAAGCGAATCGAGAACAATTCCTCGAATACAGCTAAAATTCGTTCACGATTCCCTTCTGCCACCAAATTTCCAATCCCAGCATTCATGCTATTAAAGATCGCTGTCATCAGCGTTTGCCCCCCCATTATAATCAGCATATAATTACCATACAAAGCAACAACCGTCAACGTAGTATAGGCATATATAATAATCGGGCTTGTTTGTGACAGGGCAAAGCCTCCGATCTTATGAAAAAACAGTTGCTTGACCTTCGTAAGTATATCCGGATATTTCTTTGCCAGCTCCTTCCCTCTATCCATATCTGTTTCCAAATAGGGGTAAGTCCGAGCGATCACTCGATTCAAGGCCACCGAAGCCACCACAGCGAACACCACTTCCAATACCAGCCACCATACATACCCGTTAGGTAAATACCGGATCGCCAATATTTGGCAAAGTAATTTTGCTAACATCGAGGCTTTGTAAGTATACTGTATCCTATACTCCTGCTGATCTGCCGAAAGAACGATCTGTTTGTAATTCACGAAATAACTCAGTAACGCACTAACCAACAAAACTCCAAAAGAGGCATACGCATACCATAAGGGCAACGGCATCTTGGCGAAGATCCAAGGAAAAAAAGCCATCAAGACCACACTCCCAACTATCACGATCCATGCGATACGCCGGTAGAGCCATCCTTGCAAGGATACGATTTCATTGATTGTATCCGTATCTTTCTCGGCAAGCGGTTTATAAAGGGTACAAGCAATAGCAGCTCCCACCCCCAACTCCGC
>OHDP01001446.1_pt1 | contig 9822 bp, 10 predicted proteins | sample 1567011 | NCBI WGS metagenome assembly OHDP01 (sample SAMEA3879532, study PRJEB24766) | human gut metagenome | biome: human-associated habitat; feature: feces | place: USA | collected 1985/1987
GATATGAAAGCCAAGGGCTGCCAGCTCACGGCCGAAGATATCTATTCGGTGAATCACGGATCGCTCAAGGATGCGATCGTCATTTTCGGTAACGGTTGTACGGGCGAGGTCGTATCGCCCGAAGGACTCGTTTTCACCAACCACCATTGCGGTTACGGTTCGATTCAGGCCCTCTCTTCGGTGGAGCACGACTACCTGAAGGACGGTTTCTGGGCCATGTCCAACGAGGAGGAGCTGCCGGCTCCGGGGCTGACGGTCACTTTCATCCGTCGAATCATCGACGTAACGCCCGAGGTGCTGGGCAACATCCCCTCGATCGCCAAGGGCGAGGAGCGTTCGGAAATGGAGGATAAGAACATCGAGGCGCTGTACGAGAAATTGCGGGCCGAGAATCCCGGCATGACGATCAACATCCAGCCGTTCTTCGGTGGCAACCAGTACTTCGCGTTCGTGATGGAGGTTTATCGGGACATCCGTCTGGTCGGTACTCCCCCGACGTCGATCGGCAAGTTCGGCGGCGAAACCGACAACTGGATGTGGCCGCGTCATACGGGCGACTTCTCGATCTTCCGCATCTATGCCGGCAAGGACAACCGTCCGGCGGAATATTCGGAAGAGAACGTACCCTACAAGGCCGAAGAGTTCCTCAAGGTGTCGCTCGACGGTTACAAGGCCGACGATTTCACGATGATCATGGGCTTCCCCGGTTCGACCGAGCGTTACATGACTTCGTACGAGATCGACGAGATGTTCCAGGTTTCGGGTCCGCAGCGCATCGACATTCGCGGCGCCCGTCAGGACATTCTGAAGGAGGACATGGCCGCCAGCGACAAGGTGCGTATCCAGTACGCTTCGAAATATGCCAATTCGTCGAACTATTGGAAGAATACGATCGGCATGCTGCGCGGTCTGAAAAAACTGGACGTAAAAGCCTTGAAGGAGGCTCAGGAAGCCGAATTCCAGGCTTGGGCCGAGCAGAATACGCTGCCTGAGGAGGGATTCGTCGATGCGCTTGGCATGATCCGCGAGGCGGTGAACGATAACATGGCCTACACCGGTCCGCTCCAGTATTTAAGCGAGGCGATGGTCCGTTCGGTCGAAATCATGACCCCGGCTCTGGTGGCTAACCGGATGCTGACGGCCGAGGAGGTAAGCGACGAAGCGAAAGCGCAGGCGAAGGAGTATTACGCCAACTTCTACAAGGATTACAACCTGCCGACGGACCGCAAGGTAGCCCGGAAGATGCTTTCGATGGTCAAGGAGAACGTGAAGGATCTGCCGACCGTTTTCGCGGAGGTGATCGACGCGCAGTTCGGCGGCGACATCGACGCTTATGTGGATTACCTGTACGACAATTCGGTCTTCACGGACGAGGCCAAGGCATCGGCCGCTACGCCCGAGCAGATCAAGAACGATCCGGCGGTAGTGTTGGCTACGTCGGTTCTGAACAAGATGAAGGAGCTGCGCGAGAAGGCCGTACCCAATTTGCAGAAATATGCGGACGGACATCGTCTTTACGTAGCCGGTCTGATGCGCATGCAGCCCGACAAGGCCTGGTATTCGGATGCGAACTTCACCATTCGTCTGACTTACGGTCAGGTGCTGCCTTACGAACCTGCCGACGGCGTGGTATATGATTACTACACGACGCTCAAGGGCGTGATGGAGAAGGAGGATTCTTCGAATCCCGAATTCGTCGTTCCCGCCAAGCTCAAGGAGCTTTACGAGGCGAAGGATTTCGGTCCCTATGCCAACTGCAAGGGCGAACTTCCCGTAGCGTTCCTGGCCAACTGCGACATCACGGGCGGTAACTCGGGTTCGCCGATGATGAACAGCCGCGGCGAGCTGATCGGTCTGGCTTTCGACGGCAACTGGGAGTCGATGTCGTGCAACGTCGCTTTCGAGCCGGAGGTGCAGCGTGCGATCGGGGTCGATGTGCGCTACGTGCTCTTCGTGATCGACAAGTTCGCGGGTGCGGACTGGCTGCTCGACGAGATGACCCTCGTGAAGAGCGACTGCACCAAGGCATGCGATCAGAAGGATGTGAAGAAAAAGGAGACGAAGGCTTCGAAGAAAAACGCCAAGAAAGCGGACAAGAAGCGCAAGTAACGGGAAATACGGCGAATATGCGTTTGCTTTGCAGGCGCATGTCCGCGAATCGAAAGGGGAGAACGCTCACAGCGTTCTCCCCTTTCGATGTTGAAAAACGGTCGGATGAAATTTACGCATTGCGGGGTGTGAGAACCGTCCTTCTTTTCGGATCGGTTTGCAGAAATAAAATAAATGACTATTTTTAATCTACCGTTAACCCTAAAATTGCGAAGTGATGAAGAAGTTTATGCTGTTTCTGACGGCGGCAATCCTGTCTTGGAGCGCCGCAGCGGACGAGGGTATGTGGCTTTTGCCCTATCTTCAGAAGATGAACATCGGGGATATGAAAGCCAAGGGCTGCCAGCTCACGGCCGAAGATATCTATTCGGTGAATCGCGGATCGCTCAAGGATGCGATCGTCGTTTTCGGCCAGGGCTGCACCGGCGAGATCGTATCGCCCGAAGGACTTTTGTTCACCAATTACCATTGCGGACATTCGGACATTCAGGGCCTTTCGTCCGAGGAGCACGACTACCTGAAAGATGGCTTCTGGGCCATGTCCAACGAGGAGGAGATTCCCGCCCCGGGTTTGACCGTGCGGTTCGTCAGGGAGATTATCGACGTGACGCCCCGCGTCATAAACAATATTCCTGCGGGGATCAAGGGACGCAAAATACCCAAGTCTTTCACGATTTCAAACATCAGTAAATTGGAAGCCTTTTCAGTCAGCGTTTTCTTGTCTTCGCTCAACGTACCCAAGTCGGCAGAATTTCCACGGAACTCAAGTTGTCTTTCGTCGGCAAATACCTGTACTTGATACTCTGATGTTTCCTGTTCATCAGCGTCAGCAGCGATTTTCTTGAACTTCGCAACCAGCCAAGGCAGCGATGCCTTAGAAGCAGCGTAATCGTACTGGTCTGTATATGATTTGGGAACCACAGCATAATAGGTCGCTTCGTTAAAAGCCACACCCAGTTGCAACCCGAAGATTGTACCTACTTCAGCAGGAACGCCACTTGTGAAGTCAGCAGACTCATCAATGATGAGTTCATTACCCTCGTAGCATTCTACTTTACATTCACAGGTCTTAGCAGCATTCAGCATCATCGGGATAGTTACTTCGTCTCCCATTTTGAAATTCAGACCAGCCTGTACCAGACCATGATAATTTTTACCAATGAGTCCGGTCACCATGAAGTTGTTGATAGTTGCTAACCCATCGGTCTCAACCGTAACAGCCTCCGCACCTTTCGAATAAACATATTTCTTCATCTCTTTTATGTTTTAATTCTACATTTATTAAACGATACAAATTTACAAACAAAAACGGCACTAATAAAACATGATATCCTTATTCTTTCTTTTGGCTCTCTTTACCACGCTTTTCCAGTTCCCCCTTAACTTTCATTATAGAGTAAAGCAACTCCGCTCTCTGAGACTTCTTGATGGCTTCAAAGTTCTTATTTAAATCGTTCACAAGTCCTTTCTCCATCTTCTTAAGATTGTCGGTAGGGATGTTCTTAATGTTTGACCACTTTTCATCAACCCCCTTTCGAACTTTCTCTGACAGGTATTTCTTAAGATTGACCTTTCCACTGTTAGGAACATCCTCAAACTTAACACGGGTGTATGACTCTTTCACCTCTTCTGAAGTTTCTTCTTTTTGACGCTGGTCATACAGTTTGTCTTCAGCCTCGTCTAATTTCTTATACTCAGCCTCATACTCGTCTTTCAACCGTGATGTCTCCGCATCGTATTTGTTAGTCTTCTCCTTCAAAGTGTTCCACAGTTCTTTGCGCTTTTTAGCAGCATCCGGATGGTCGCTTTCGTACAGTTTGTCAATCTCACTTCGAATTTCATCAGCCTCTTTGTCGTACTTCTGGCGAGCCTCTTCACGCTTACTGTCATACTTCTTCGAGGCTTCTTTCTTCTTTTGCTGAACCTGATAAATAGGGTCGGAAGCCTTGTCTGCCTTCTTTTCGCTTTTTGGTTCCTGAGTTTCCTCTTTAAAGGCATACTTCTTATCACCAAATTCTTTTTGAAGTTCGTAATATTTTTCGTTACCCTTTTGATTGACGTCCCCAGAATTTTTAAGATACCCCATCTTAGAAAGATTAGGAGAAGTCCCTCTTTTCATTCTTGCAGCATGTAAATCCCTAAAGATACGATATCTCTCAAATTTCTCTTTATCGTTAGTGATGGTAACAAGTTCTCCATCTTCATCTAATTCCTCTTTCTCCCCAGACTTCGCTTCTGGTTTCTTTTCCTCTTTCGGCTTCTCGCCTTTCAATTCAGCAACCTCATCTTTCGCCTGTTTCAAGCGTTCTTCATATCTCTCTTTCCCGTCACGCTTGGTTAAGCGTTCTTCGTTGTCTTGTAAATAAGCCAATTTCTTACGAGCCTCACGCAAATCCTCTTTATCGGCTTCGGAAGCCTGTTCAGACGCTTCTTTCTTGCTTTCGAGCCACTCAACTTCCAAACCGTTTTCCTTCGCATATTTAGTGACTTTACTAATCCGACTCTGAGTGTCGTACATTGAAGCACTGATTTTACCGTCTTTAATGCGAAAAGTCTTTTGTTCGATTTTCACGCTCGTAGGAGTCTTCTTCTCTTCCTCTTTCTGGGCTTCGTTTATCTTCTTACTTGTTTCCTTCGCTTCCGCAGCATTACGTTTCTCTTCGTTTGCTTTAACACCTGAATGTATCTTTTCAGCCTGTCTTTTTGCCAACTCTAAATTATTCTTCTTTTCTATGAGAACCATAATTTCTTCCTGGGGAAGTTTCAACTTGCCTTCGTTGATAGCAGCGATAACCTTATCGACAGCCTCAAGTTCCTTTGCAGGGTCTTTTTCGTTAGAGGAAGTCTTCTCAGGCTTCTCTTCCTCTTTCTTTTCAGAACCGTACTTCTGCCCCACGCGATGTTTGCGCCTATTCTCAGAAGTATCAGCGTATATGCCTGAACGAGATTTTTCTAATCTTTCATTCAAAATTGATTTTTCTATTAGTGTCGTCATATTCCTTACAGTTTAATTTGATTACGCAAATATATTACGTTATCTTGAATAATCAAAGAGTTTCCCGAAGAAAACTCCTAAATTATTCCCAGGACTCAGGAAGAAGCGACTCTTTCCCGAGTTCTTTAGCACGCTTTTTAATCCACCGTCTCGCAGCGGCAGGGTCTTTCGCCCGACCAACACTACGAATGGCGTCTTTCAAATCCTGAGTATTACGAATAGGGAAAGAGCCATCTTTCATGGCTTCTCCCTCTTTCGCCAATTCACGTCTTTCCTTTTCCGGAAAATCGTGTTTATTCAATGATTTCTCAAGCAGCGTTTCCATTATTCAACCGGAATTTGGTTCTTGTACGGCTGACCCACACGTCCCAGACGCTGATTGTCAGGGGTATCAGCATAAACACCTGTTCCCAACGACTTCATGATGTCGCCCTCCGTTTCATCGTTCAACGATTTCAGGAACTCCAATGTAGGAGAATAAGCCTGTCCAACACGGTTCAGGCGACGATTTTCAGGGGTGTCACGATATACACCTTCCAAACCTTTCATGACAGTTCCGTCAGCAGCCGTTTCCCACTCAACCTGTTTAGGACGATAGAAACGAATGACGTCTTTACCCTCTTCGTCAGCGCATACGGCTTTCTGGAGATACATTACGTCAGCCACGAAAGCCTCTTTCTCCTCGGCTGTAAGTTCGTTGGCACGACTCTTCATGATTCCTTCCTTGTAATAGGAAGCCACCTCATCGGGTGTGAATACCTCGTATCCATTGTTACGAGCAGTTTCCTCAAACAACTGGAGGGAAACTTTCTTTCCTTTATTTTCCATACGACTTGTAAAATTTAAAATTCTTTGTGAGCAAAGTTATTCATAAAATTTTAATATGGTAGGAGTGAGTTCAACGGTATGGCTCTAAAATAAAAACGGGCAGTGAGAAGATTCACATCCTCTCATGCCCCAGATTTCTGTCAAATACTTAAAACCTAAACTTTTCTTTAATGAACAAAAAGAATCTTCTTCAAAAACTTCTTAGATGTCAATCAAACAATGTAAATCAAATCAAACTTTAGACGATGTTCGATTAGGCGAACCAGACCGAACACAAATATAACGCTGTCAATGCACAAAAGTTTTTCTCATTTCCATATCTCCTAACAACATCGGCTGCGACAGCAGCCTCTCAGGGCGAAGTCCATCGGAGATGGCGAAGCCTGTAAACTCCGAACGCAGTGAGGTGTGTTTTCGACGTGAAAATGACTTCTTAAAATTTCCGTTCGGGACTCTAACTTGTATTCTATTGAAACTTCTATTGTACTCATATATTGATACACAAATTTTCGATTCCGTGAGTCGTCCCTATTTTATGGGGAGTCTTCACCCACAAATTTTGTTTTATAAAAGGTGGTTTGAGCGCAGTATAAAAGGTGGTCTAAGGGGTTATAAAAGGTGGTTTGAGCGCAATAAAAGGTGGTTTGAGCGCGTCGACAAATTTATAAACAGGCTTTTGAGCGCAGTTAATTTACAGTCTTAATTCGAAGCCAAGCCTGTTTTTAAGGTGGTGGAAATGATTCTACCCCTTTTATAATTTTCCCGTTATATTTGTGTAGAAATTAAACATTATATGATATGAAAAGAAATAAAGGAATTATTCAATCGAACTTGGCGACCTTTGGCGTCTATAAGTTCACATCGTGGCAAATGAACTGTTTGGTTCATCTTGTCGAACAGTTGCAACCTGCTATGTCCCGTGATGTTGACTGGCTGAACGCTGACTTGAAAGTTTTCCAGGAAACTCTCCCCCTGGATAAGAACGGTAATCTTCTCATCCCTATACAAATGAATGAGATTGATAAACACCATCACGGCTCTATCGTTCTTAACGAAATAAAGAAGATGTTCAAACAGACGATTAAATACAACTTTACCAACGAACAGGGTAAATTGGTTCGGAGGGAGTGCTATCTTATCTCTACGATGGATATTGACGAGGATGACAACATCGTACTGGGAATGCCTGTTACAAGTTTACGTTGGCTTCTGTATTATGGTAAAGGAATAGGAGGCACAATTTACGACAAGAAGTCTGTCGTATCAATGAATGGTGTCTATGCCAAACGTATTTTTATGATGTTAAGTCGTTGGAAGGACAAGCGTGTCTTCTCTATGAAGATATCCGAACTTATGAATGAACTTCAAACTCCGGAATATGCTGTTAAAGATTTTGAAAAATATGTTTTAAAGACCGCTTTCCGAGAAATGATTAACAACCTCAACTCGGTTCTCCAGTTCAAATACTCCCTTTCCTATACAGGTACAAAAGTCGGGAAAGGAAAACGAGGATTCGATACTGTCACGTTTAAAGTGTATGATAAACTTTCTGAGGCTCAAATGGAAGAGTTCCTAACAGACTCATGGAGCAACAGAATAAATGCTATCTAATATGGGCAAAGAAGAAACTTTAACAGTGCTGAATCTTCAGGCGGAATGCGACCGTCTGAATAAGAAGATTCTCTTTCTTGAGAAAGAGAACCGTGAACAGCGCAAAGAGTTGTCCGACTATGCCAAGCGAGAAGAACAACTGTTAGGAGAGATTGAAACGCTCGAATCGGAACTTCGTGAGATTACCCGTGAACAGCGTCCTAAATATACACCCACGCAACCTGTGGAATCTGTAGAGGATTTTCTTCATCCAAAAGTAGATACTGGAACTGGGCTGAACCGAGTGGGCAAGAAAGGCTTCGAAGAAAAGTGGGAAGACTTCATGTATGCTTATACAGATGAAATCTTCATTGAGGCTAACCAGCCTGATGTGCTCTTCTATCGTGACAGTGCCGATAATTGCTTTGTCACCCCAACGGGGAACACTCGGTTGCCTTTCCCTATTCTACAAGAAGACCTCGACCGCTATAATATCCTGAAAGTTCGACCATTGACTTGCGAGGAAATGGAGGAAGTGTGCAAAGAGTTCGATTTAACTTAAATTTCAATTACAATGGTACAAATGAAGCCTTTTCATTACCTGTACGTCATCATCGGTATGTTGGTGGCTGCGTTCTTTGGAATCTCACTTGATATGGGTATCACGTGTATGATTCCGGTCTCATTCGTTGTCATTGGGTTGTTCGCTTACCAGAACATGAAGAAAAATCTTCCTGTCGGACAGGCTATCCTCAACGGAGGTCTTCCACCACTGATAGGCGGTCTTCTCATTTGGCTATGCTTTCTACTTGGTAACTGGTTCAATGTAGGTGGCTGATGAAGAAACTGATATTCCTTTTCTTGACATTACTGATTGTAGGCTGTGCGACAACTCGGAAGACTGTGTTCTTCGAAAGAGTGACTCCCCAGCCTCTTTCAGTAATTGACAGCCTGAACACCGTTCACGGCTTGAACGTCCCTACGAATTTAGACTCGTGGGGAAAGACGTACTTCATCGGGAGCGATTCCGTGATGACCACTGTGTATGTCCTTACTGAAAAGAAGGATAAAGTTCTGTATATCTTTTCAGTCACACAAACGGCTGGAAAGGATAATGTTCTATTCAAATTTAGGCAAGAATGATAACGAAAGGACTTGGATTTATTGAGAGTGGAATCAATCCGAATGATGCCACTTATGCTGCTCCGAAGATTGAACTTCCGAAGCGGTATGAACTGCGGGAACAACTTCGTGTCTATGACCAAGGAAGCAAGGGAAGTTGCGTGTCCTGTACAGTTGCGGAGATGTACAACTTCTATTGCAAATCGAAAGGTCGTGAACCGTCTATCGGCTTCGAATACCTGTACGACCAACGTTCTGACAAGACTATTGACGGAATGATGCCTCGTGAGGCTTTCGAAATTTTGAAAGGCGAACACCGTGTCGAAGTATTCGCTCGTATTGGCTCTCTGGACGCTCTTAAAAAGAGTGTTCTTACCAATGGGGCAGCACTTATAGCGATGAATGTATTTTCGTATAATGACGACTTTTGGAACGGTGATGAGTTCATGGGTGGTCATGCAGTAGCGGTTGTCGGCTATGACGAAACAGGTCTCATCATCAAGAACTCCTGGGGTACATCGTTTGGTCGGGGTGGTTACACTACTCTTCCATACAGTCAGTTCAACAAAGTTCGTGAGGCTTGGACGCTCCTGTCTTAAGCCTATTCCCTCCCTAATCATTGAGCACTTCCTCTGGGAGTGCTCTTTGTTTTTCTTCGAAAATCAAGAAGCAGTCTCCCTGTCGCAGGAGGCAGAGGCATGGTCAATCAGTTCAACAAATATCAATATTTCTGGATACGGTTCAGGCTCTGGAACTGTTACGGTTACTGCACCAGCAAGTGGTTCATGGTCAATCGACTTCGCTTCTAATGCGTTCAGTCTAAATGCTTCCCCAGCATCAGGTACAGGCTCAAAGACTGTTACTATCAATGCTATCAATGATAGTGGTCAAACAGGTATTCACAATATAGATATTTATCTTAAATCAGGTGGGTCAACAAAAGATACTGGAAATATTCGTGTCCGTATAACTTCGGGAAGTTGATTATTTGGAAAGGAGGTCTGATATCAGACCTCCCCATCCTTCTTCATCAATACCTTTATGGCGTGATAGTTTGATTTTCCGCTTTAAGTGTAAAGGTTGAGAAATGCATAGGGTCGAAAGAACTTGACCATGATTGTTGAATTCTTACTGTAATCAAATCCCCAGCCTTTGCTTGAACTGTTTCAGTTTTGCTG
>OHDP01001450.1_pt1 | contig 9801 bp, 8 predicted proteins | sample 1567011 | NCBI WGS metagenome assembly OHDP01 (sample SAMEA3879532, study PRJEB24766) | human gut metagenome | biome: human-associated habitat; feature: feces | place: USA | collected 1985/1987
TGTCGATCGTGCGCGAGTTGCTTTCCGTGATGACCATGGTGATGGCGTTCTCCTCGCGTTTGTTGAGCAGGTAGAGGTAAAGTTCCTCCTTGATTTTCTGCTGACGGACGATGTCCAGAATCTGTTTTTCCTGCGTCGGTACCGAGGATATTCGTTGATTGGTCAGCGCCTCTTCCTTTCGTAAAGCAGCCAGTTGGATCTGCAACGTGGAGATATAGGAGTCGAGCGTAGCGATGATCGACCGGCGTGTGGAAGCCAGTCCGTTGCCGAGATTCTGAATGATCGGGTTGTTCTCCGAACTCTCGGAGTTGAGCTTCATATAGCGTTGCAACTCGGTATTGTAGCCCTCTATCTGGGAGTTGATCGCCGGGCTGTTGATCGAGAGCGTTCCGGGAATCAGTTCATTGGTTTTGGTCGGGTCCAGCAGGTATTCTTTGAGGAATTCCGTCATTCGGATCTGGTTTTCCAGCGAGAGGCCGTCGGTTTTATATTGGGCGCTTTCGGTAATCGTCTGCTCGGCTTCCGATACGATATCGTATATTTTGTTGTCTTTTTTGAATTTTTCGATGTTGCGGTCCACTTCGCTCAGTTCTTCGGAGATGATCTCCAACCGATTGTCGATGAATTGTCCCGTGCTTTCTGCGATCCCCCGTTTGTCGTCGATCGCATCTTTTTCGTAAACCGCGATCAGCGTATTGATGACATCTTCCGCTTTTTTGGGAACGGAACTTTTCATAGAAATGGTGATGATCGAGGCCTGTTTGTTGGCTACGAAACTTTTGACTTCATGCTGGTAGAACTGCGTTACTACGCCCAAGTTGCCTTTGGTGACCCGGATCGGAGCCTTTTCGTAGTAATCGGGGGACATATAGAGAGTCGGCCGGATAATCATTTGGCCGACAGGCGTGGAGATCGTATCGCCGAATACGGCCGAAATTTCCTGCTTGAATTTCTGTTTGTCGGGACCGAATATTTCGAAGTAGTTGAGTTTTACGATGCTGTCGGGGCGCAGCGAAACTTCGAACCGGAATCCCTGCCGGTCGTTATCGTTGATGAACTCCACTGCGATCGGACTTTGCCCGTAGAGATCCTGGGGACGTAATCCGTCCTTCGTTTCGTATTGAACGGTCAAACCCAGCTGTTTGACCACTTCCGTCATCAGGCGGCGCGATTGGAGAATATAAATTTCGTTGTCCACATTGCGGCGCTGTGACAGGCCCGCCAGGTCGCTCAGGGTCGCCAGGTCGGTATCCCCTCCCTTGCGGCTGTCTTTCACGAGGATGTTGGCCGTGCGGCTGTATATTTTCGGGGTGCGTAAAATGTAGATGTAACCGCATCCGACGCAAACGAATACCGAGATGACGAACCAGTACCAGTTGGCGATTACCGTCTGGATCAGATCGTGCACCGAGAAAGTAATGTGTTCCTCCTGCTTTGTATCGCTGTTCGCGGAGTTCGGGTTGATATTGTTAGGTGTCATGCCTTGTTGTGAAAATTAACGGGTGAGTGTGACGATCAGAGTCGCTACGGACACGGCGGTACTGATCAGCGAGATATAGAAACTGCGGTTCTGGCTGATTTCGCCGGCCTGGGCCCGGTACTTGTTCGGCTTCACGTAAATTACGTCGTTCTGCTGGAGATAGAAATAGGGCGAATCGTAAATGTCCTGCGAAGTCAGATCGAGAGATGCCGTGGTGCGGACGCCGTTTTCCTCCCGGATTACCTTGACGTCGGAGCGCACGCCGTAGATGGTCAGATCACCTGCCAGCGACAGGGCGTCCAACAGGGAGATGCGGTCGTTGGTGATGTCGTACTGTCCGGGACGGGCGACCTCACCGAGATTTTCATGTCGGCGAACTGTATATTGACCGTCGGGTCGCTGATGTATCCGCCTTCCCGGATTTTGTCCGCGATTTCCTGGGCCAGTTCGCTGCGGGTCTTGCCCTTGCATTGAATGGGGCCGATGATCGGCATATCGAGGTCGCCGTTTTCATCGACGGTCCTGATCTGTAACGACGCACTGTTCGACGAATAGGTCGAAAGAGGGGTTCCGGTCAGGGAGTTGAGAGAGGTCGATGTATTGAACGGCGCAGCCAGTTCCGGGTCCCGGCTGTTGACCACGACGGTCAGACGGTCCAGCGGCTTGATGCGTATTTGATAATCCTGGGCGATTTTGATCTGCTCGTCGGCTTGAGTGTCTTGCAGGTAGATGACGCGCTTCTGGGAGGCGCATGACGCAAGAACGACGACCCCGAGCAGGAGGGCGAAGGCCTTTATCTGTTTCATTTTGATGTAGTTTTGTAGTGCCTGTTTAATTTTTAACCGCAAAGGTAGAAAAAATATATGAATGGGAAAGGTTTTTGTTCGCTATATTTGTGCTTACTGTATTTTAGTAACGGCAAAAGAGACGATTGATTATATGATGAATGCTGTGTGGAGCCGGAATGCCGTGTTGTACGAGATGAACCTGCGGCAGGCGACGCCCGAAGGAACGCTTGCCGCCGCTGCGGAACGGCTCGGTTTTTTGCGGGATTTGGGCATCGATGCCGTTTGGCTGATGCCCCATTATCCCATTGGGAAGGTCGGTCGCAAGGGATCGCTGGGTTCCTATTATTCGATTCGGGATTACCGGGCTGTCAATCCCGAATTCGGGACGATGGCCGATTTCGACGTTTTCGTTCAGAGGGCTCACGCCCTGGGAATGAAGGTCCTGATCGACTGGGTGGCCAATCACACTTCGCGCGATGCCCGCTGGCTCGCGGAATGTCCGTCTGACTGGTACGAGCGGGACGCTTCGGGCCGACCCGTCGTTCCTAACGGGTGGGACGACACGGCCAAGCTCGATTACACCAATCGGGCCGTCTGGCAGGGACAGATCGACGCCATGCGTTTTTGGCTTGCGGAACACGGGGTGAACGGTTTTCGCTGCGATATGGCGATGCTGGTTCCCATCGAATTTTGGCAGGAGGCGGCACGGCGGTTGCGGGCGGTGAAACCCGACCTGTTCCTGCTGGCCGAAGCCGAGGAGGATTACCTGTTCGACCGAGCTTTCGACGCGTCGTATGCCTGGCGGCTTTATCACCTGATGAACGACGTGGCGCAGCAAAAGTGCCGGGTCGATCGTATTCGGGAGTATCTCTATGCCGATCGGGAGCACGTCCCGACCTGGGCCTTGCGGCTGATGTTCACTTCGAATCACGACGAGAACTCCTGGAGCGGGAGCGAATTCGCCCGTCTGGGGCCTGCCGTGCGGGTCATGACGGCCCTGACGTTTCTGCTGCCGCAGTCGCTGCCGTTGGTTTACACGGGGCAGGAGTTCGGTTACGACCACTCTTTCGCCTTTTTCGACCGGGACCCGCTGCCTGCTTGCGAGCCGAACGAAACGACGGAGTTCTACCGGCGGCTGATCGCTTTGCGGCACGATGCTCCGGCTCTCGCTTCCGGGGAGCGGGGCGGCTCCTTCGTCGAAATCCGCAACAATGCCGAGGATTGCCTGCTGACTTTCGTGAGGGAAACTCCGGAAAATCGGGTAGTCGCCCTGTTGAACGTGTCGCCTTATGAAGTCCATGCCGATTTCGATACGGGAATCTACGCCGGAGGTTATGCGGACGCCCTGACGGGCGAACGCGTACAGCTCTGCTCGCATGTCGATGAGCGGATGCCGGGCTGGAGCTTCCGGATTTTGACACGGCCGATGTAGATAGGCCGGATTTTTTCGTACATTTGCCGGCGACGGGGAGGCCGTTTTGCGAAGCGGCAACGGCTTCCCGGTTTCGGAAATGCGCATAATATTTAGTAGGACGATGAAAAAATAATTCTGACGATATTTTTCCTTGGATTTGCGCTCAAGTTTTATTTTTACGGCATTTTATGAGATAATTTAATATCTTTGTGAAAAGAAATTAAGATGTTCGATATGAACAGGATAAAAGATGTATTAGAAGTAAGAGGTATCAGTCAAACAGAATTGGGTGGCAGGCTTGACAAAAGTTTCAATATGGTAAATTTTTGTTTAGTTAATAAGATTCAATTTCTCTTATTTCTGTCTTGTATCAAATTGTTGATATTTTGAATATTGATGTCAGAGATTTACGTGGGTTCAACCAAATAAAAGAATAGTCACTGCATGGCGAAAAAAGAGGTTAAAACAGACCTTTGGGTCTATGAATTGTTACAAGAAGCCGACATTGATTTAACGCCACAAGGTTGTGATATAAAGGAAATAGATGAAGCCTTAAAAACGGCTTCTAAATCAAAAACAGGAAATGCAGGCTATCCCGAATATTGCGGTGTGGTCAAGGATTTTATTCTTGTGATTGAGGATAAGGCATCACTTGACAAGCACATTTGTAATGATGAAAACGGTTTATTGTCGCAAGAAGTCAAGGCGGTGAAAGACTATGCCGTTAATGGTGCTCTATTTTATGCTTTACATTTGGTTGCAAATACATCGTACAACAAAGTCTTGGCTTTTGGGGTATCAGGAAATGAGAAGCATCATAAAATTACACCCATATTCGTTAATGAACGTGGCGATTATCAAGAGTTGCCCGATGTGGAAACATTCATTTCTTTCAACGAAATCAATATTGACGAGTATTATCTAAAGGAAATACTACAGGAAGAAACAGATGTGGAAAAAACAACGGCTGAAATACTTAAAGATGCCGAAAAACTGCATAATGACCTGCGTAACTATGGAAATCTGACAACAGAGCAAAAACCATTGATTGTGTCGGGTATAATGCTTGCCTTGCGTGAAATTGAGCATAAGAACTTCTCAATAGATTCCCTTGTCGGTGATACACGGATAACTGATGGGCGAAAAATTTATGATGCGATCAAAAGCAATTTATACCGTGCTAATGTTACACCTGATACTAAACGAGATAAGCTACTTAGTCAATTCTCTGTCATAAAAGACACAACCAAAATAAACGAAAAAGATGCTACATTAGGTAAAACACCCTTAAGGCATTATACTGAATTTCTTTATAATAGTATTTACAAAAATATCAGATACCATAATTCGGCAGAAGATTATTTGGGGCGGTTTTATGGAGAATTTATGTCTTATTCGGGTGGTGACGGGCAGACTTTAGGTATTGTTCTTACACCGAAGCATATAACCGAATTATTTTGCGATTTGGCTCAACTTAAAACAACGGATAAAGTTTTTGATCCATGTTGCGGAACAGCAGGTTTTCTCATTGCCGCGATGCACAAAATGGTGAAAATGACAGAAGACGAAAGCCAAAGGAGGAGCATCAAACGTGACCAATTATTCGGTATAGAGTTGCAATCATATATGTTTACCATCGCCACTACGAATATGATTTTGCGTGGCGATGGCAAAAGCAATCTGCATAACATGGACTTTCTACGGCAAAAACCAAAACAGATACAACTGAAAGGGTGTACCGTAGGAATGATGAACCCGCCATACTCGCAAGGCTCTAAAGCCAATCCGGATTTGTATGAGATTAGCTTTACCGAGCATTTGCTCGATTCATTGACTGAAGGAGCACGAGCTATAGTTATTATTCCGCAATCATCTGTTACGGGCAAGAGCAAAGAGGAACAGAATATCAAGAATAATATTCTGAAACATCATACATTAGAAGGTGTTATAACTCTCAATAAAAATACCTTTTATGGGGTGGGTACAAATCCGTGCATTGCTGTATTTACGGCAGGAATACCACATGATAAAAACCATTTATGTAAATTCATCAATTTTGAGGACGATGGATTTGTAGTGAGCAAACACATTGGTTTGGAAGAAACAACAAGTGCCAAAGACAAACGGCAACATTTGCTTGATGTATGGTTTGGACGAATTGAAGCTGAAACCAAGTTCTGTGTAGAAACAACTATCGAGGCGGAAGATGAGTGGCTTCATGCGTTCTACTACTTTAATGATGAGATACCATCAGAAAAGGATTTTGAGAATACGATGGCTGATTATCTGACATTTGAGTTCAATATGATAACTCACGGCAGAGGTTATCTATTTGATGAAAAAGGAGGTTACGATGCTTAAACTGAACGATAGAAAGTATAAATCTTTCAAAATAAGCGACATATTCAAGGTGTCAGGAACCGTAACAACCCACCCATCCAAGCTTATTGAGGGTGGATTTACACCTCGTATCACATGTGCCGCAACAAATAATGGATTAGATGGCACATACAAGAACGCCCCAACTGAAAAAGGCGATGTTTTGACTATTGATAGTGCTACGATTGGATATGTTAGTTATCAATGTAGAGATTTTATTGCAACTGACCATGTGGAAAAGCTTATGTTCAAAGATGGCTCAAAGATAGGTTATCATTGTGGCCTGTTTATAAAAACAATGATTGACAATGCCGTAAGTGGAAAGTATGGATATGGATACAAATTTTCTCAAACTCGTATAAAAAAACAGACCATCATTCTGCCTATAACTGCCGAACAAGAACCCGATTGGCAGTTTATGGAGGAATATATGAAACAAGTTGAAAGAAAAATATTAAAACCTACAATAGAAAGATTATGCAAAAGACTAATAATAAGCGATATACTGGGGGGGGTAAATCGCTGTGCTCCAATTGGAAAGCCTTTTACTTTACCGAAGTTTTTACCGAGATTCAACGTGGTAAACGCCTTAAAAAAGCCGACCATGAGCAAGGTAATACTCCCTATGTATCATCAACATCCCTCAATAACGGTATTGACGGATTTGTTGGAAATGATGGCAGCGTAAGAAAATTTGATGATTGTTTAACATTGGCAAACAGCGGTAGTGTTGGCTGTGCTTTTTATCATCAATATACTTTTGTCGCAAGTGACCATGTTACTAAATTAAAGCGCACTGGGCTTGATAAATATGCCTATTTATTTATGATTCCAATTATCAATAGGTTGTCAGAAAAATACAGTTTTAACCGAGAAATAAATGATGAGCGTATAAAACGAGAAAAGCTATTGTTACCTGCCACTGATAAGGGGGAAATTGATTTTGCCTTTATGTCTGCTTTTATGAAAGATGTTGAACATAACATACTCAATACCTCGCTTAAAATCTTTGAAAAACGGTTGAATGGTAGTTCTACAGAAAGATGAAAAAAATAATTCTGATGATATTTTGCCTCGGAATGCTGTTCCCGCTTCTGGGTTCGGCTGCCCGGCCGTACGGTGTGGAGGAGATTCCCAACGTGCAGGTCGGCAACCGTTATCGGTTCACGTCGAATCCCGACGGGGTTCTTTCCCCTTCGGCAGTCGCCGAGATCGACTCGCTTTGCTATTCGCTCAGGCATCGGGCGTTGGCCCAGGTCGCCGTGGTCGCTGTGGAGGATATTCGCGGAGATGATCTTTTCTCCTTCGCCCATACGCTTTTTTCCCAATGGGGTGTCGGCCGTGCCGATTCGGACAACGGACTGGGCATTCTCTTGGTCGTCGATCGCCGGGAAGTGCGGTTCGTGACCGGACCGGGACTGGAAGGCGTCTTGCCCGATGCACTTTGCAAGCGGATCCAGATGCGTTACATGCTGCCGTATTTCCGGGAGGGAGATTACAGCGCCGGCATGGTGGCGGGGCTGCGTGCCGTGGCATCGGTGCTTGAGGGCAGCGAGCTCGATCTGGGCGGCAACGACGATTTCCGGGCAACGGACGATTTGCCGGCGTGGGCGGTTTTCCTGATCGTCTTTCTGGTCGTCTTCGTGCCGCTGGGCGTCATGCTGGTCGGATTCTACCGTTCCAGACGTTGTCCCCGGTGTCGTGCTTTCGCGTTGGTGCTGCAATCGCGGAACCTTGTCGGGCAGACGGATCATTATAATCTGTTCGAAGACACTTACCGTTGCGGCAAATGCGGTTTCGTCGTGAAGCGGCAGTCCCGAAGTGCGCGCAGCGATAACAACAACCACCGCAGGGGCGGCGGCATGTGGATCGGAGGTTTCGGCGGCGGACACGGTTCGGGCGGCGGCTTCGGTGGAGGTTTCGGCGGCGGCAGCTTCGGCGGCGGCGGTGCCGGTTCCCGTTGGTAAATTTGGAAATTCACTTAAAAAACGATAGAAAAAATGAAAAAAGTTATCTGGATCGTAGTGGTCGTACTCGTGGTGCTGTTCATCAGCGGCTCCTGTTCGGCCTATAACAGAATGGTCACGGCCGAGGAGTCCGTCAATACGACCTGGGCCGATGTCGAGGCGCAGTACCAGCGTCGTTCCGACCTGATCCCCAATTTGGTCAATACCGTCAAGGGCTATGCCGCGCACGAGCAGTCCACTTTTACCGAGGTGGTCGAAGCCCGTGCCCAGGCCATGTCGTTCAAACTGGATGCAGCGGACCTGACGCCCGAGAAGCTGGCCGAGTTTCAGCAGGCGCAGCAGAAGGTGGGATCGGCTCTGGGACGTCTGATCGCCGTTGCGGAGCAATATCCCGACTTGAAGGCCAACCAGAATTTCCTGGAGCTGCAAGCCCAACTGGAAGGAACGGAAAACCGGATCGCCGTGGCCCGCACACGCTTCAACGATGCGACCCGGCAGTATAATGTGACGATTCGCCGTTTCCCTGCCAACCTGATCGCGGGCATGTTCGGCTTCGATCAGAAAGCCTATTTTGCGGCCGAGGAAGGTGCGCAGACCGTACCGGAGGTGAAGTTCTGATATTCCGGGCTGTGAACGACGATGCGGCGATCTTCTTAGATCGCCGCATCGCGTTATGTGAAGAGCCTGCGGATGGTCGTGAAAGTTTCGGAATATCCGCGTTTCGGGTTTTTCTGGTCTGGTTTTCGGGGTTATACGGGTTCGAGGTATGAAGATCCCGTTTCCGGCGGAATCGCTCGCGGCAGAAGTTACATCGTGCGCTTGACTCCTTTCCGGATTAGCATCCGATTGACCGGAAGTGCTGCGAAGAATCCGCACAGCATGGCTATCTGCATCATAAACCAGAAGGTCCACCCTGTTCGGGGCAACGTGTCACCGGAGAAGAATATCAAAAATACGAGGTTCATCCAGCCATACATACCCGCCTGCCATGCCGTGAGTGACAGGAAGTCTGCTTCGCCGGCTTTCATAAGCGCTTCACCCGGGGAGATGCGGTGCATGCTTCGGATCGCGGCATACTGAAAACCGATGCCGAAGACCAGAGCCAGCAGGTAATCCAGAACCCAGCTTCCGAGTATCAGGCTGCCGCCTATCGAAATCGGGACGATCCAGGTGAACCATTCGCCTGTCAGATCGGCCAGGGTGCATCCGGCTCCGCAGTGGAGCGTAGAGAGAACCACCGATCGCCATTTCGGGTAGCAGTCCGTTTCGGCCATCGTTGAATCCGGCCCCTTGTTCGTATTTTTTATATATGGACCCGATCCGATCCCCCTTTTCGAATATGCGTTCGGTCCCGAAATGTCGGTTTGCATACCTTGTTCCGATGCGGTTGTCAATTTCATGGACCCGTTTTGCGGTATATGGTCGTGGGGCAGTCGCATCACCATATCGGGTGTTCTTTCCGTCGGTTCGCGTTTGTCCGGAAGTCTTAATCGCATGTGGTGTGCAGGTTCGGGCGGCAGGGTGTTACGGCTGTTGGGTTTCACCCTTCCGAGCAGGAGGTAAGCCCATAGCCCCAACGGTCCGGCCCATAATCCGGTGAGTACCCATACGCTGTCCATGATTCTCATAGGCTGGGGACGTCGTCTGAGGTCGAGAGCTATCAGCATGGCTGCGAGCACTCCCGATATGACAAAAATGGCCGAAATAATGGTTAATGCATGCATATCCGATGATAATTATTGCCCGATTCTTACAAGATGCGTACCGATTTTC
>OHDP01001455.1_pt1 | contig 9784 bp, 7 predicted proteins | sample 1567011 | NCBI WGS metagenome assembly OHDP01 (sample SAMEA3879532, study PRJEB24766) | human gut metagenome | biome: human-associated habitat; feature: feces | place: USA | collected 1985/1987
TGACCAAAGAGGATCTGATCGGTCCCTATGAATGGAAAGGAAATCTGGATCTGATCAACATCGTAATGATAGGACTGGCGAAGGAACTGCCGGAACACGACGAGACCTACGAATTGCATCGTCTGCTAGGAGCATTGCTGTCCCAAGAACTTACGGTAGATGAAAAGTTGAGCATTATAGGAAATGAATATGATATTCCCATAGAAGAAAATATGCGAAAGGATGTGAGCGCTATGTGCAATTTAGGCGAAGGAATTGAAGAAAAAGGCATTGCCATCGGTCGAGAAACGGGGCGTATAGAAGGTGAAGCAGGTTTGATTATAAAAATGCACAAGAATGGTCTGTCGGCAGAGCAGATAGCCTCAGCCACAGACAAGGAGATAGAAGAAGTGAAGGCAATTATTGCCGGAAGAATTTGACGCAGGTACAGGAGGGTAAAAGCATTATGGATAGCTTTATAGAAGCTTTATATGGACGATCGGAAGAAACTATTCCGGAGGAATACGATTGGTTTGCTCCGCTATTGGGTGATTGGGAATTTGATTATAAAGATAAATTTATAGATGGTGATCGTAGCAGGCCGCAGCGCCAGTTAAAAGGAGAGTGGATCTTCAGACGGGTATTGAACGGGATAGGTATTGAAGATATGTTCATATGTCCTTCCAGAGCGACGAAGGAGACTTCTCCACAGCCGGATGGTGAGTATGGTGTCGGACTTAGAATATATAATTCAAAGACCCAGTGCTATGATATGGTATATGCATGCAAGAGTAAATTTACAAATTTGTGTTTTACCATGGAAAATGGAATATTGACAGGAACGGTTTTGGAAAATCCCAATCGAAAATGGCGTTTCGTGGAAAGAAATGAAAATACATTTCACTGGCAGAATATTACCATTCAGGAGAATGGCGATATTATTGTGAATTGTGAGGCTTTCGGGAAAAGGAAATGAATATTGTTGGTCAATGCATTCGAGGATATGATCAAGCAGTACGGGTAGGAAGAATACGATTTCAGACTGCGGGAAACACAGACCTATGAGATCATAGAGAATGTGAATACTTATTTCCTGGAGTTTGATGACGAGAGATCCGGTGGATTTGCCTCCTGCGAAATCGGCAATAAGTTGACCGAGGAAGAGCGGTGGGCAAAGCTTCGATTGGTGAAAGAAGTAGCAGGAACTTTAATCGTGTCAGATCACAATACTTATCAAAAAAACAGACAGGGGCATGCAATGTGTCCCTGTTTTCTTGAAGTTGGAAACAGATTGTTTCATTTTCGCAGACAAGCTATAATATACTTATGGTTGCTTTGTTCAATATTTTTGAGTGTATATTTGACTGATTTTGAATTGTATTTAGAGAAGGGTGAGGAAGGTACATGGAGACATTGTTAGGTACGAAATTTGCAGTTAGAAAAATACTACTGTTAATGATAAGTGGAATTTTTTTAGTGGGGTGTGCTTATCAGACGAGTGCCATTCCCATCGATTTTGGAATTGAATCGAGAACAGATTTAAACGGAGATGGAAAAGAAGACAGGGTGCGTGTGATCGACAGACGTGATGCAGGATTTACAACGATCATAGCGAATGTAAATGGCGTAGATGTAGCAATAAAAGATTATAGAGGGTATTTTGAATCGACGGTTACTACCGGTGACTTAACGGGAAATGGGAAGGCAGATGTGCTGTTGAAAAGCGCAACACGAGGAACCGATTCCGGTACTGTTAATATCTCCATTCTGCATTTGGAGGATACAGAATGGGTGGAGTATCCATACAATTTTATTCATAACCCTGATATTGATTTAGAACAGCCGGATACATTTGATGATGAAGTCTATCTCGGTGCTACATTGTTTGAAAAAGATGGAAAGACAATGGTTCGCTTTATTTCATTCCGGGATAATGATAAAAGTCAAAATACAGTAAAATGCACCGAAGCATCTTATTGTGAAGATGGTTGGTATATAGAGGACGTTAAGATGATTTCAGATTTCTTCAGTGGTGATGAATATGAAAAATTATTAGCACCGTTATATGAGACAGAAAATGTTAATGAGGAAGAAACAACCGAGCAAAATTCGGAAAAAGCAAATGGTGGTGTAGAAGAATTTTCCATGGATGAAGTCAAAGAATTGTTTTTTGGTGAGTGGGAAGTTACGAAATTGCTTGGTTTTACAGAAATACAAAACGATTATACGAACTATCCGGAGGGGCATAACATTATAGGTGATCATATTGTGATAAATGAAGATGTATTTTCCAGTGAAGGACTTGAAAAATATGAACGTTATCAATGTGAGGTTTTAGACCCTTCTTATGAGGTATCTCCTATAAAAGAGCGTAATTTAATCTATAATGTAAGTGAAGACGTAAAAGAAGATTCGGAACTATATGACTGGATTTTGAATTATGATGAATTACAGGATTTAAAAATAAGGGGCACAAGAGATGGAATAAAGGGAAAGTCTCCGGCAGTGGACATAATGATTTCCAGCGATAAGCAGTTTGTTATTCTTTACATGGATTGTACTTTTTACCTTTTGGAGAAAATATAATGACAAACTATTTTTTGTAACCATCAAAGAGAAATGAAATTATCCTAGATTATGAATGCAGTAAGTCGAATGGAGATTAGTATGAGGCATATGCAAAAAACAGCTTATTACCATCTTCCCGGTCTGTTTGAGTTCTATGAACTATACCGGATATTTCTGCCATTGTTCCGGGAGCATCGGGAATATTTTTACGACGGGTGCGACATTGGTTCCATCTACGGAGCACCACCGGACTGTATCTGGGGCGGCGGCCGCGTCTCACTGGAGGATCACGATGCAAGAGAGGTGCTGGCGTTGTTACAGGAATATGGCATTTCAGCCCGTCTGACCTTTAGTAATTCCCTTCTTCGCGAGGAACATCTTTCGGACAGAAAATGCAATGAACTCTGTGCCCTGTTTGCGGAAAATGCAACCCCGGAGAACGGCGTGATCGTCCATTCGGAATTGCTGTTACAGTATCTGAAAAGCCATTATCCGGAGCTTTATCTGATATCCTCCACCACAAAAGTACTGACGGATTTTGAAGCGTTAAAAAAGGAAACAGACAGAGAAGATTTTCGCTACGTCGTACCGGATTTCCGCCTGAACAAGGCTTATGAGAAATTAAATACGCTGACAGAATCACAGAAAGACAAAGTGGAATTTTTGTGCAATGAGTGTTGTTATTTCGGCTGTAAGGACAGGAAGGAATGTTACGAAGCCGTCAGCCGCAGGAATCTGGGAGAGGAGCCGGATTTTAGTTGTACCTCACCGGGGGCGGAGGAGGGCTATCGTTTCTCCAAAGCCATGAAAAATCCCGGATTTATCAGCGTGGGAGATATTCAGAAGATCTATCTGCCTATGGGATTTTCCAATTATAAGATCGAAGGCCGGGGACTGGGCAGTGCACTGGTTCTGGAATTTTTACTGTACTATATGACGAAACCGGAGTACCAGCTGCAGGTCAGAGAAGAAATCTATCTGGACAATATGCTGGATCTGTTTTAATAAATGAAATCAAAAGATGAGGAATGCTGTCATGGAATACGAAACCAATGAACCAAAGCATATCAAGGTAAGAGGTGCAAGGGTTCATAACCTGAAAAATATAGATGTGGATGTTCCCCTGCACAAAATTGTGGGGATCGCCGGTGTATCCGGTTCGGGGAAATCTTCGCTGGCACTGGGTGTCCTCTATGCAGAGGGCTCCAGACGTTATCTGGAATCCCTGTCCACATATACGAGAAGACGTATGACTGGTGCGGCGAAAGCGCAGGTGGATGAAGTCCTCTATGTTCCAGCTGCTCTGGCACTGCATCAGCGCCCCGGAATTCCCGGGATCCGCAGTACCTTTGGAACCGGAACGGAGCTTTTGAACAGTCTGCGTCTGATGTATTCCAGACTGGCATCCCACCGTTGCCCTAACGGACATTATGTGCCTCCGACCCTGAAAGTAGCGGCGGAGCAGGAGATCCTGTGCCCGGAATGCGGAGCGAAGGTACATGCTCCCAGCGCAGAGGAACTGGCATTCAATTCTCAGGGAGCCTGCCCGAAATGCGGCGGTACGGGAAGTGTGCGGACTGTGGACCTGGATTCTCTTGTGCCGGATGATTCCCTGAGTATTGACGAGGGAGCGGTGGCACCCTGGAACAGTCTCATGTGGTCTTTAATGACAGATGTCTGTCGGGAAATGGGAGTGCGGACGGATGTGCCTTTCCGGGAACTTACAGATCGGGAAAAAGAGATCGTCTATCACGGTCCCGCGGAGAAGAAACATATTTTTTATAAGGCGAAAAAGACCAATCAGGCGGGAGAACTGGATTTTACATATTTCAATGCGGTATACACGGTAGAAAATGCGCTGTCAAAGGTAAAAGACGAAAAGGGCATGAAACGTGTGGAAAAATTCTTAAAGGAGGACATCTGTCCGGAATGCGGTGGTAGCAGACTTTCGGATGCGGCCAGAGCACCGAGACTTCGGGGCATAGGGCTTGCGCAGGCCTGCCAGATGCCCCTGAAAGAACTGGTGGACTGGGTAGCGGGAGTGCCGGATTCTTTGCCCGAAGAGATGCGGCCCATGGCGGAATCCATCTGTGAATCTTTCCAGACTGTGGCGAAGCGTCTGATGGATCTGGGACTTACTTACCTGTCTCTGGATCGTGCGGCAGCCTCTCTGTCCACCGGGGAGAGACAGCGGATGCAGTTGGCACGTGCAGTGCGGAACCGTACCACAGGAGTGCTCTATGTGCTGGATGAGCCTTCCATCGGTCTGCATCCTTCGAATATTGTGGGGTTGAATGCGGTGATGCATGACCTGATCGCTGACGGCAACTCCATTATTTTGGTAGACCATGATACCCAGATTCTGTCCGAAGCGGACTGGCTGATCGAGATGGGACCGGAAGCCGGTGCCGGAGGCGGCTATGTGATCACACAGGGTACGATTCCAGAGGTAATCGCCAAAAAGGAGTCCATGATCGGTCCTTTTCTGGCGCAGACTGCGGATATGCGTATCCGTAAGCCCATCGCTCGGGAGGAAATATTTGCACTGGGAAAGCTCCATCTGTCCACAGATGCCATCCATACGGTAAAACCTCTGGAAATAGACATTCCCAAAGGAAGACTTACGGTCGTTACCGGTGTCTCCGGCTCCGGTAAGACCACCATGGTGCTGGAAAGCCTGATTCCCGGACTGGAAGCAAAGTTAAACGGCGAACATTTGCCCGGCCATGTAAAAAGTATCACCGCAGAGGGCATCGCCCATGTAAAACTGATCGATGCATCCCCCATCGGCATCAATGTGCGGTCCACGGTAGCCACTTATGCCAATGTGCATGACGAACTACGGAAAATTTATGCAAAAACCGCGGATGCGAAAAATAAGAAATATAAGGCGGGAGATTTTTCCTACAATACCGGAAAATTAAGATGCCCGGTCTGCGACGGTACCGGACAGATCAGTCTGGACGTACAGTTCCTGCCGGATGTGGATGTGCCCTGCCCGGAGTGCGGCGGCTCCCGCTATGCCAGAGAATCATGGGACATTTGCTATGAGAACAAACGGGGGAAACGTTATTCTCTGCCGCAGATGATGGAGATGGATGTAACAACGGCATTGCAGGCGACAGAGGATTGGAAAGTCGTGCATCAGCGGCTGGAAGTCCTGAAAAATCTGGGACTGGGATACTTAACATTAGGCGAAGAGACACCAAGCCTCTCCGGTGGAGAGGCCCAGCGGCTGAAGCTGGCCAGTGAAATGGGCAGAGGACAATCAGATTCCGTATTTGTATTCGACGAACCGACGATCGGACTGCATCCGTTAGATGTACAGACCCTGTTGCAGGTATTTCAGGCGCTGGTAGACAATGGGGCAACGGTACTTGTCATTGAACATGATCTGGATGTGATCCGCAATGCCGATTATATCATTGATATGGGACCCGGCGGCGGAGAAGACGGTGGCAGGGTCGTTGCTGTGGGAACTCCGGAGCAGATCGCAGCCAATGCAGACAGCATTACGGGAAAATATCTGTGATTAAAGACAGCGATGTGTGCGTGAGCGCCCATCGCTGTCTTTCCTTATGCCTATGCGCGGCTCATTGCTCGCGTAATTTCCACTACAATTTCCCCAGTTTGATTTTGACATACGTATAGTGACTATGATACACTGAATAAGAAAAAAGTGGGATAGTCTGCTTTGGTGAAAATAGGAACTTAGGACAAGAAAAGGTTAAGGGAGCGAAATACCTTGGATAAGAGTGAATATAAATTAAGAGCGGAAGAAATCAAAGACCTGATCAGCCGGGGAGAATATGCACAGGCGGCTGAAATTGCCGACACGATTGACTGGCGTCGTGTAAAAAGTGTCATGATGTTGTGTACGATCAGCGACCTCTATAAGATCAATCGCAGATATGAGGATGCCAGAGATATGTTGCTTTTAGCATACGAGCGACGTCCCGGCGGAAGGACCATCTGCTATTCTCTGTGCGAGCTTTCCATTAAAATGGAAGAATATGTGCAGGCAATAGAATATTATAAGGAATTTGTACAGGTGGCGCCCAAGGATCCGGGAAGGTACATTTTGCAGTATAAATTATATGAGGCGCAGGATGTGAGCCTGGAAGAACGAATTGCTGTTCTGGAGGAACTCAAGAAGAGAGACTATAGGGAAAAATGGGCATATGAACTGGCCTATTTGTATCATAGAGTCGGACTGGCAGCCAGATGCGTAGAGGAATGTGATGAACTGATCCTCTGGTTTGGCGAGGGAAAATACGTTATTAAGGCAATGGAACTGAAAATGCTCCATCAGCCGTTGACACCGGAGCAGCAGGAAAAATACGATCATCGGTTCGACGCGCCCGGAAGCCATATCCCGTCGCAGAACTCTGTGCAGGATAACGAGTATAGCGGGAATGAAAGTTATGAGCAAAGTTACGCCAAGGACGGAAGCTACGATCAAGAGCAGGGTTATGCACAGGACGGCAGCTATGATCAGGATCAGAGTTATGCACAGGATAGCAGCTATGATCAGAACCAGAGCTACGTACAGGATTCCGGTTATGATCAGGTGAACGGAGATACACAGATATATGATCCGGTGCAACCCGCACAGCAGGAGACACCGACACAGCCGGTACAGGATGATTACGATATTCATGTGAAGACCATGGATGTGGGGCAGTATAATACCATCAATCTGCAGGCAGAACTTGCAGCGGGACTTCGTGAAGTCCTCGGTGAGGAGCCAAAAGGAGATACCGCAAAAGCGACATCGGACTCCATTACCCGTTCTATCGTAGCACCTATGATGGATTCCGATACAGAATCTCTGGATTATCCGGAGATTGCAGAGGTCAGTGAGGATGATCTGGAGCCGGAGACCGAGCAGATCGAAGGTTCCGAGGTATTCTTTGGTGAGACCGGAGAGATCGGTGACCTGTCTCAGGTTCCGGAGGTAGAGACCGAGGAAATCCTGCCGGAGGAACCCGCATCTCTTAAGAAACAGGATGTTGTGCCGGAATTATCGAAAGCAGAAGTGGAGCCGGAAGCGACTACACCGGTGGAACCTCCCAAGGAGCTGGCGAATGTACTGGCACAGGAATCCGACGGACAGATCAGCCTGGTAATGCCCGAGGCAGAAAGCATTGAGAAGCAGATTACCGGTCAGATCAATATTGAAGACATTCTGGCAGAGTGGGAGCGTAAAAAGAAAGAAAACCTCGAAAAGAGAGAAGAAGAAGTCCGCCAGCATGTACTACAGCAGACCGGTGCCATGTTCACGGAATTTGAACAGGCGGTAAGAGATGGCCTGTTAGAAAAACTGGAAAAAGAAAAAGCGGTGGATGCTGATACGGTTACGGATACAGATGAAGTTGAAGAGCTGGAAGAGATTGCGGATGTAAATGATGAAACAGAAAAAGCTCCTGCGGAAGTTTCTGAAGAAGAGCCAGAGCGGGAACCTGCTGATACGGATATCGTTGACACTGAAGAGGTAGAAGAACTTGAGGAGGAACCTGCCGTAGCGGAATATGAAGAAGAATCCGCAACAGAGGAACCGGACGCTGTTGTCGATATGGAAGTGACGCAGGAGCCGGCTGCAGAAATCCCAGAAGTGCCGGAGAAAACCACAGCAGAGATCGAAGAAGCATCGGAAGAAACCACAGCAGAGACCGAGGAAGCATCGGAGGAATCCGTAGCAGAGGCTGAAGAGGAGCCGGAAGAAGCGGTAGAAGAAGTCCATGAGGATGAGCAGCCACAGACCCCGGAGCCTCCCGTAGTGGAGAGAGACAAGGCAAAAGTCCGTGCGCTTACCAGAGAAGAGCGCGAGCTGTATGCTCCCTTTATTCAGAGTAAGTCTGCAAGAGAACAGTTAGTCAAAGCCATTGATAATATCAGCCTGGCTGCCTATACCGGCAATGTGATCATCACCGGTGAAGAAGGCATGGATACCTTATCTTGCGAAAAATATGATCCGTGAGATTCAGGCTACCGACAGCAATTTCTCCGGAAAAGTTGCCAAAATCTCCGGCCATGCGCTGAACAAAAAAGATGCAGCCGAGACCCTGAACAGACTGCAGAACGGTGCACTTATCATCTGTAAGGCATCGGAAATGAATAATAAAACTGTGGACACGATGTACAAAGCGCTGCAGCAGGAGAATCAGGGCATTGTCATTATATTGGAAGATACCAGGAAAGAGATAGATCGTTTTCTGGAAAAGTATGAGAAATTGCAGGAAAGCTTCACTTCCCGCATGGATGTCGAAGCACTCAGCAATGATACACTGGTAGCGTTCGGAAGGCAGTATGCACGGGAGAGGGAATATTCCATCGATGAACTGGGTGTTCTGGCACTGCATACCAGAATCGAGGATATGCAGACGATAGATCATGTAGTTACCGTGGTGGATGTAAAAGAAATCGTGGATGAAGCAATCGCTCATGCGAATAAAAAGACATTAAAGCATTTCTTTGATGTTCTGTTTGCCAAGAGATATGACGACGAGGATATGATCATCCTCACTGAGAAAGATTTTGTATAACTATTCAGAGCCATGTAAACATTGACGAATGGGCGTCGAATGCTTGCATTCGTAAGAACATTTATCAATGTTTATAGGGCGAAGTAACCACATGAGCAAAAGGAAAGCATTGAAAATGCGATTTTGCGAATGGGGTTCTGAATAGTTAAAAATATATAGCGGGAGGCGCAGCTATGACGAAGGAGAAGGTATTTATTTCCGAAGCAGATCAGTATCTTTTTGCCCAGGGAACGCACTATGATATTTATAAAAAACTGGGCGCGCATCTGTCGACGGAAGATGGTGTGCAGGGAGTCTATTTCGGGGTATGGGCACCAAATGCAGCACAGGTGAATGTTATCGGCACATTCAATGAATGGAACGAAGAGTCTCATTCCATGCAGAAGCTGGGAGAAGGTGGTATCTGGGGGTTGTTCGTTCCCGGCGTGGAAGAAGGAACAATGTATAAGTTCCTGATCTATGCGAGGGATGGCAGAAAGCTGTATAAAGCCGACCCCTTTGCAAATTATGCGGAATACAGACCCGGAACAGCGTCCATTGTTACTGATATCACGGGATTCGATTGGAAGGATTCCAAGTGGATGGAAGCCCGGGATAAAAAAGATATGAACAAGGAGCCCATGGCGATCTATGAGTGTCATATCGGTTCTTTCATGAAGCATCCGAATAACGGTACTGCGGAAGGATTCTAT
>OHDP01001457.1_pt1 | contig 9775 bp, 7 predicted proteins | sample 1567011 | NCBI WGS metagenome assembly OHDP01 (sample SAMEA3879532, study PRJEB24766) | human gut metagenome | biome: human-associated habitat; feature: feces | place: USA | collected 1985/1987
TTCCTGTCAAAGCCCTGACAATAAAGTTTATCTGCCATGATCCTCTTCTTTTCATGCTCCGCCACCTCCTGCTCTATCTTATGAACTTTTTCATACAGATATGTTTTTTACCTCTGAAAAGAAGTTCCTATGTAAGAAAGAATGTGCCTCGGCACATTCTCGCGCCGAGCGCGTTGCTGAGCGCCAGTGGCGCTCGTTAAGCAACGACCGACGCGGAGCGTAGACCGCTTGCGACATTCTTCATCTTCGTGCGAGTGCGCATCTCCGGCACGCAGTGCCTTTTATTTCATAGGAAGTTCCTTCGGAATTTCCTATGAAATAAAAAGAGAGCGACTGTACGATTCAAAAAACGCACAGGCACTCTCTTTGGCTTTTATGGATTTTTCTTAAGGTCTCTGTCCCATTCCGCCTTCTAAGGTGATCGTCTCTCCGTTCATATATTTGAAATCCGGTGTTGCAAGCTGTACACACGCTCTTCCAATCTCTTTCTCTACATCTCCGTAATGTCCTGCCGGCGGCATCTTTACATTCGCCTTAAATGCATCCGGATATGCTTTCTGGAAGTTTTCAAGCTGTGCTGTCCATGCAAGCGGGCACACAATATTCACATTGATTCCGTCTACTCCCCATTCTGTAGCTGCTACTCTTGTCAGTCCTCTGACACCTTCCTTCGCTGCTGCATACGCACACTGTCCGTAATTACCGAAAAGGCCTGCTCCTGATGCAAAGTTGATTACGGATCCCTGTGTTTCCTTCAAATATGGATAACATGCCTGCATATAATAAAATGTTGCATAAAGTCCTGAATAAATCGCAAGATCAAACTGCTCTGTTGTATGATCTGCAAGAGTTACTCCTGATGCAGAAGCCTGTGCATTATTAATAAGAACATCAATTCTTCCGAATTCCTCAACTGCCTGCTTTACAACGTGCTCAACTGCTGCCTTGTTATCTGCTCCCGCATTGACATCTGCCTGTACTGCAAGCACTTTCACTCCATAGAGACGTTCCAACTCTTCTTTCGCGTCTTCCAGCTTCTTTACATTTCTTCCTGTAAGAACAAGATTCGCACCTTCTTTGGCATAAGCTGTTGCAATACCATATCCGATGGATCCACAGCTGCCATCACTTAGTACTGCACGTCCTCCTCCCGTAATGATTGCTGTCTTTCCTGTAAGAAATCCCATTTGTTTTCCCTCTCTTTCTTGCTCACATGCCCTTCTGACTTTTATATTAAACAGATAGGTTGTGATCCGTTTTCGTCTGACTATCTAAATATTTTTTAGGTCAGTTTCTTTGATATCTTTATATTATCAGACACATTTACTAAAATCAACAGCTTTTCACGATATATTTTTAACATATTCGTCAAATATATCACAATTCAAAATAACAGTACCTAACTTTTTTGTTTTTCTAGTTTCACATCTTCTCCGTCACATCTTGCATATTTTCACTCATTTTTTCTTTGTTTTATTCATTTTTTGTACATTATATGTAATTTTATGCATTTTATTCATTTTTTCAAAATAATACTTGCATAATTATAAAATGTGGTGTATAGTAGGTTTTAGCTTATTAAAGCGGCAAACTTTAGAACTCAAGAAACTGAGGAAACAGAAATTTATAAAAATACATTTAGGAGGCAATAAAATGAGTAAAGAAAAAGTTGTATTAGCATATTCAGGTGGTCTTGATACTACAGCAATCATCCCGTGGCTGAAAGAAACATTTAACTATGACGTTATCTGCTGTTGCATCGATTGTGGACAGGGAGAAGAACTGGATGGCCTGGATGAAAGAGCAAAACTTTCCGGAGCTTCTAAATTATATATTGAAAATATCATTGATGAATTCTGTGATGACTTCATCGTTCCTTGCGTAAAGGCCGGAGCTGTTTATGAGAACAAATACCTTCTCGGAACTTCCATGGCCCGTCCGGCAATCGCTAAGAAACTGGTTGAGATTGCACGTAAAGAAGGCGCTGTTGCTATCTGCCATGGTGCAACAGGAAAAGGAAATGACCAGATCCGTTTCGAGCTTGGTATCAAAGCTCTTGCTCCGGACATCAAGATCATCGCTCCATGGCGTATGACAGATGTATGGACAATGCAATCCCGTGAAGACGAGATCGATTATTGTAAAGCTCATGGAATTGATCTTCCATTTGACGCAAAGCACAGCTACAGCCGTGACCGTAACCTGTGGCACATCAGCCATGAAGGTCTTGAGCTTGAGAATCCGGCAAATGAGCCAAACTACGATGATCTTCTCGTACTGAGCACAACACCGGAAAAGGCTCCTGACAAAGCTGAATATGTTACAATGACATTTGAAGCTGGTGTTCCTAAGAGCGTAAATGGAAAAGAAATGAAAGTTTCTGAAATCATCACAGAGCTGAATCGTCTTGGTGGAAAACATGGAATCGGAATCGTTGATATCGTTGAAAACCGTGTTGTTGGAATGAAATCACGTGGTGTTTACGAGACTCCTGGTGGAACAATCCTTATGGAAGCACATGACCAGCTTGAAGAGCTCGTTCTCGATCGTGCTACATATGAAGTTAAGAAAGATCTTGGAAATAAATTTGCTCAGATCGTATACGAAGGAAAATGGTATACACCACTTCGTGAAGCAATCCAGGCATTTGTTGATGTTACACAGCAGTATGTAACAGGAGAAGTTAAGTTCCGTCTCTATAAAGGAAATATCATCCGTGCCGGAGAGACATCTCCATACTCACTGTACAGCGAATCCCTTGCAAGCTTCACAACAGGAGATCTGTATGATCACCATGACGCTGACGGATTCATCAACCTGTTCGGACTTCCGCTGAAAGTTCGTGCAATGAAGATGCAGGAAGTAGAATCACAGAAGAAGTAAAGTGGATTTGTTGAACTTGGATTCAGGCAATTAGATCAAATACTTTCATTAGAATGGTACGCAAGGACAGTCCTACTATTACCATGGGCACCGGCTCGCTCTACCTCATCCCTTTGAAAGTATGTAACATAAGAGCCAGAACAGTTACCGTGTGTGGTGCCTGTTCTGGCTCTTATTAACATACTGAACAAAGTGTATTCGGAACGCTCCTGCCTTACATGTGCCTATGGCAACAGTAGTACTGTCCTTGCTCACATAACTCAAAATAAAAATTTCTGTTCCAATCGGAGTGAATCCAGAAAACAAATACGACCATCAAAACGTAAAGTGAAAAAGAAACGTTATCGACTACGATTATGTTTCCGAAATTATTTCTTTCCCCAAAGTTCGTCTGCTTTTGTTCTCCACTCTTTGGCATAATGTTCGCATTTTCCGCAGAGATGTTCTACACTTTCCGGGGACTGTAGGTCTGTTGATTTTGCGCCGGTTTCGTGTACCATCTGCTGCAGTTTTTCCGGGTTTTCGAGCATTGGGCACGGACGCAGATGATTGTTGTTAAATGGCTGATTGTTATGGTAAGCCATAAACAGTGGCTGGCGTAATGCATCAAGAACGCTTACTTCTTTAATATTTGCACTTGAATAATGAACAAATACACATGGCTCTGCATCTCCATTTGCATTAATATGGAAGTAATTTCTTCCGCCGGCAATACATCCTCCTACAAACTCTCCATCATTCTGGAAATCGAATGCAAAGAGCTGTTTTCCACCTGTCAATCCACGGATCTCACGGATGCGGTGATACATGTATTCTCTCTGCTCTTTTGTTGGAAGCAGATCCAGTGCTGCATCATTTCCAACCGGCATGTAGTGGAAATACCATGCATAACGACATCCTTTTTCAATAATCATATCAAGGAATTTGTCGGATGTTACTGTATCAATATTAGCGCGTGTATAGCAGATTGATGTTCCAAAAATCAAGCCGTATGTTTTCAAAAGATCCATTGCATGCATAACTTTCTGATAAACGCCTTTTCCACGGCGTCCGTCGTTGACTTCCTCGTATCCTTCCAGACTGATGGACAATGACAGATTACCAACACGCTGCATCTCCTGGCAGAACTCATCATCTACAAGTGTTCCGTTTGTAAATGCGTGGAATACGCAGTCGTTGTGTTTCTCGCACAAACGGATGACATCTTTCTTTCTCACGAGAGGCTCTCCGCCTGTCAGCATATAAAGATAAATTCCAAGTTCTTTTCCCTGTGTGATCACACGATCCATATCTTCAAAAGAAAGATTCAAAAGATGTCCGTACTCTGCTGCCCAGCATCCGGTACATTTCAGATTACATGCGCTGGTTGGGTCCATCAGAATCAGCCATGGAATGTTACACTGATATTTTTCACGTGACTCGTGCATTAACTTTGTTCCATAAAGCATTGCGTCAAATCCAAGATTTAATGCTGTTGTCTTAAGGACATGCGGATCTACTTCATCAAAAAGTCTGTTCAGATACTGAACCCATTTGTTGTCCGGATCCTGAATCATCTTTCTTGCAGCTTCATAAGACCCTGGCTGGAAACGATCTTTTGCAAAATTTTCTGTAAGATCTACAAGCTTAAGAAGTGCTTTCGTTCTATCATCTGTCTTGTTCATATATTTAAGTACTTTATCTGCTGCCAAACCAAATGCTGCTCTTTCTGCCTGAAATTTTAATCCTGCCATTTTTTTCACCTTTTCCTTACTTTTCAAGGAACCTTTCTTAAGTATAAGCTATTATTCCATACTTTAGCATTTTCCTTTTTTTCATGTAAGATTCAGATTTTTTTGAATGTGTTGTGGTTTCAACATTTTCTTTCTGTTGTTCTTTTTCGGCTACAAATCATGTGAAATGTATCCGAAATATCAAGAAATCTCAACACTATGTTCTTGAAAAGTCATGTTAAAGAACTGTCAATCTTAGAAACTTTTTTAATCACATTCTCTTTTTTATGGTATAATATTTCCATTGTAGAAAGGATTTGAACAAATGACAGAAGTGAAAAAAGAACTGACAAAAGATTTGCTGGCACTCTCTTTCAAAGAACTTATTATGAAGATGCCTTTTGAAAAGATTACAGTTAAGATGATTACCGACGGAGCGGATGTAATCCGTCCGACTTTTTATAAACATTTTCAGGACAAGTATGAAATTCTCGAATATATCCTCGAAAAGGAAATCAAAGATAAAATCCGGGTACTGATTGAAAATGACATGGAAGACGATCTTCTCCGTCTTCTTTTCACCTGTCTTTCTAAAGACAAAGAATTTTATAAGAGACTTTATTTGATCGAAGGTCCTAACTCCTTCGATCATCTGATGTTCCAATTTATTTATGATACATTGCTTAGATTATTAAACAAATATCCATTGAAATCACCTGCGAAGCTCCAGATACTCAGTCGCGAGACAATTGCGCGATTTTATACCTTTGGGCTCGCAGATTCTGTAAAATATGCAATCATGCATGATATCACATATACCCCGGAAGAGATTGCAGCTGCTTATGATTATCTGATTCATAACTCTGCATTTGATCTTGTGGAACATCCAAAGATTTGATAATACACAAAGGGCTTAGGAACAATTTTTAGACATATTACCGCTGTCTTCCATTTACTCCTAATTTCATCATAAGCGCTTCTTGAAGAATCTGAGAGAAATTAAGATTCTCTCGAATAGCCGCTTCATTTAACCATTCTGGAATACTGAGCGTCTTTTTTACAGATCTGTGCTTTCTCCGATACTCTGCCATATCAAATTCTATAATTACCAAAATCCCATCTTCAGGATCCACCGTTTCAAATTCTGATGCTTTTGGGATATCAGTTCCTTCATCTTCTATACTGGACAATGACAAACCTAATGCATCTATCGCCATTTCATATGCTTCATCCATGCTATCGCCCTGTGTCATGCATTCAGGAAAATCTGGAAAGCTAACCCAGAAACCGCCTTCTTCTGCTTTATGAAAAACAGCTGGATAAAATAATCTATTCTTCATCAAATAACCTCTCTTTCAAGCGACAGGACTATCTAAGCCCTGCCTGTTTAAGTATTGCCTGCTCCAATCCTTTTTTCAAGTCCTTGGAGTGATAAGGAACAATTACTGTCTTATCATATTTATATTTTACTACGTAAAAATACGTGTGTCAACGTGTTTTTACGTATCAATATTATGTTAAGAACTATGAAATCATAAACTTAAACAACAAAAATAACGCAGACAATATCTCTACCATCTGCGCCATTTCTCGTTTTTTAATTATTTCATTACAATGTTAATAATCTTCTTCGGAACATAAATCTCCTTGATCACATTTCCTGTCAGCTTATCAGCGATTGCCTCTTTACCTGCTGCGATTGCATCATCTTTGGAGATGTCAGCCGGGATCTCGATTACAGCTTTTGTCTTACCGTTGATCTGAACCGGAATCTTGATCTCATCATCTTTCATCTCGTTCTCGTCATATTTCGGCCATCCTGCATTGAAGATTGTCTCTTCATGTCCAAGCTGCTCCCACATCTCTTCTGCAAAGTGTGGTGCGAATGGAGAAAGAAGTACTGCTATTGTCTCGAGTGTCTCTTTGTCGATTCCGCCCTCTTTCTTTGCAATTTCCATGAACTTATTATTGTACTCCATGAATCCGGAAATAACTGTATTCAGGCTGAAGCTTTCAAGTCTTGTTGTGATGTCATATACCATTCTGTGACGAAGTTTGATCATCTCTTTTGTAGGCTGAATATCCTTCTCTTTGCTATCCATAAGGATATTCCAGAGACGTTTCAGGAAACGGTTTACACCGTCAATTCCACGGTCATCCCACTCTGCATCCAGTTCCGGTGGTCCTACGAAGAGCTCATACATTCTCAGGGAGTCGCATCCGTAATCACGTACGAGATCATCCGGTGATACAACATTTCCTTTAGACTTACTCATCTTAATTCCGTTCTTACCTGTGATCATTCCCTGATTAAACAGTTTGCGGAACGGCTCATCAAAGTCAATTGCTCCGATATCGCACAGGAATTTTGTATAGAATCTGGAGTACAGAAGGTGAAGTACAGCATGTTCTACACCACCGATGTACATATCTACCGGAAGCATCTCGTCTGCTTTTTCTCTGGAAACGAGTGCTTCTGAATTATGATTATCTACATAACGCAGGAAATACCAGGAGGATCCTGCCCACTGTGGCATTGTGTTTGTCTCTCTCTTGGAATCACTTCCACAAACCGGGCACTTGCAGTTTACCCACTCATCGATTGCAGCAAGTGGTGACTCACCTGTTCCTGTTGGCTCGTAGGAATCTACCTCTAGCAGACGAAGTGGAAGTTCTTCTTCCGGTACCGGAACATTTCCACACTTCGGACAGTGAATGATCGGGATTGGCTCTCCCCAGTAACGCTGACGGGAGAATACCCAGTCACGCAGCTTGTAGTTTACTGTTGCGCGTCCGATTCCCATCTTTTCGATCATATGTGGAGCTTCTTTCTTAAGCACAGAAGACTCCATACCATTCCACTCACCGGAGTTGATCATGGTTCCGACTGCATCTGTATATGCCTCAGTCATATTCTCAATCTCTTCTCCGTCTTTTGCGATAACCTGAATGATCGGAATATTGAATTTTGTTGCGAACTCGAAGTCACGGTCGTCATGTGCAGGTACACACATGATTGCTCCTGTACCGTAGTCAGCCAGTACATAATCAGACAGCCAGATTGGTGTCTTTGCTCCATTCAGTGGGTTGATCGCATAGCTTCCTGTGAAGACTCCTGTCTTCTCTTTGTCCTGCATACGGTCAACATTGGACTTCATAGATGCATCATAAATGTATTTCTCTACTGCTTCTCTTGTCTCATCTGTTGCGAGAGATGCTGCCAGTTCGTGCTCAGGAGCAAGTACCATAAATGTAGCTCCGTGGAGTGTATCCGGTCTTGTTGTATAAACAGTGATCTTCTCATCTCTTCCTTCTACCGGGAAGTCAACTTCTGCACCGTAAGATTTTCCGATCCAGTCAGCCTGCATCTTCTTAACCTTCTCCGGCCAGTCAAGTTTATCAAGATCATTTAAAAGACGATCTGCGTATTTTGTAATGCGAAGCATCCACTGACGAAGGTTCTTCTTTGTAACCTCTGCACCACAACGCTCACATTTACCATTCACAACCTCTTCGTTCGCAAGACCTGTCTTACAGGACGGACACCAGTTGATCGGGAATTCTTTCTCGTAAGCAAGACCTTCCTTGAACATCTTAACAAAGATCCACTGTGTCCACTTGTAGAACTCAGGATCTGTTGTATTTACTTCCATATCCCAGTCATACAGTGCTGCGATATCATTGATCTGTCTCTTGATGTTCGTGATGTTCGCCTCTGTTGATTTTGCCGGGTGAACGCCCATCTTGATCGCATAGTTCTCAGCCGGAAGACCAAAGGCATCCCAGCCCATGGGATGGATCACATACTTTCCCTTTAATAACTGATAACGGCTCCATACATCAGAGATTACATATCCTCTCCAATGTCCTACATGAAGACCATTTCCTGATGGATACGGGAACATATCCAGGCAGTAATATTTCGGCTTCTTATTTCCGTCTTTTCCATTTCTTGGATTGACCGGTGTCTCTTCCCATTTCTCACGCCATTTTTTCTCAATGGCTTTGTGATTGTAAACAATCTTTGTACCCATGTACTTAATTCCTCTCTTTCATCAATATAAAGAAAAGCCTCTTCTTCTCATATATCCAAGAGACGAAAAGGCTTTAATTCCGTGGTACCACTCTTATTCATCTGACACAAAGTTCAAATGCACTCATTCATTCTATAACGGGAACTCCCGCCTCCGGCTAATCAATATAACATCTTTTCACCGAAAGAACTCCGAGGTCAGTTCAAAGTCTGTGCTGCTGCCTCACACCAACCGACAGTTCTCTGAAAAGCATCTTTTCCTTCTACTACTCCTCATCTGCGTTTTTACAATATACCTATTCATTATAAAAACTATATGATTATAAGTCAAGGCTTTTTCTTCTTAAAGGCCTCTTTTTATTGCCGGTTTCCATTCCACCACTTGTCCCTGCTCCAGTGATTTCTTCACATCGATCAAACGCTGATTTTCTGATCCTCTGAACAGCAGTGTAATATTTTTCTTATCTTCCTCAAATCTTCCATCCACAAGTACGTCCAGCATAGAAAGCATCTCATCCGTATACTCGCATCTCGCTCTGCTTTCTTTCTTCAGTTCCTCATCGAACAAATAACCACTGTAACACCAGATGTTCTTCTCCGGATAACGCTCTTTCACTTTTCTTAAAAGCTTCACAAGCACCTCTTGGTTCTCAGGTTCAAATGGCTCTCCACCAAGCAATGACAATCCATCAATATAACTCGGCTTCAACGCTTCCAGAATCTCTTCTTCTGTTTCTTCCGTAAATTTCTTTCCATAATTAAAATCCCATGTCATACTGTTAAAACATCCCTTACAATGATGCCTGCAGCCTGACACGAAAAGGGCAACACGAACACCCTCTCCATTTGCAATATCACATTTTTTGATTTCTCCGTAGTTCACTTTGAATCCTCTTTTCCACTTATTCCAAAATACATTTCGTATCATAGCATTGATTGGAATTTTCTTTCCATTTACTCCTATCATACCATATCTTTTCATCTTTTGCTATCTTAAGTGATGCTGCTCAGAAGCAACAGCTCATTATCGAAAAGCATTGAACATTGTACATAAATATGTTATCCTATTTTAAAGCATATTTTCTAAAACATCTAAATTCATATAAAAGGTTTCATTACAGGTAGAACGTACCTGCCAAATCAGAAA
>OHDP01001458.1_pt1 | contig 9758 bp, 9 predicted proteins | sample 1567011 | NCBI WGS metagenome assembly OHDP01 (sample SAMEA3879532, study PRJEB24766) | human gut metagenome | biome: human-associated habitat; feature: feces | place: USA | collected 1985/1987
CTCAAAGTGATGGTGGATAGGCGCCATCTTGAAGATGCGCTTTCCACCTGTGCTCTTAAAGTAGGTCACCTGCATGATCACAGACAGCACCTCTACCAGATAAATCAGGCCCACCAGAGCAATGAAAATGGGCATCTGCATCATAAAGGCGCTGGCCGACACAAAGCCGCCCAGAGCCAGAGAACCTGTATCTCCCATAAATACACTGGCCGGATATACATTAAACAGCAGAAATCCAAGGAGTGCTCCCACCACCGCACAGGTAATCGGCTCAATTCCGCTTTTTGTTCCAATTGCGACAACCGTAAAGAATGTTGCAACCAAAACCGTAACACTGGATGCCAGGCCGTCCAGTCCATCTGTAAAATTCACACCATTGACGGTACCGATCACTGCAATAAAAAGTATCGGAATGGCAAACCAGCCAATGTTCAGATATTTCCCACCTGAAAACGGTATCAGCATGGTAGAACAGCTTGCCTATACTGTACCGATTGAAAATTCTATCACGATCCAGACGCGAAGTATCATGGGAACCGAGATTCCTCATGTGAAATATATACCGGACGCAGGTCAGCCGACCTATGCTTTCAGTACCACAAAGGAATCGATTGATATTGCCCGTGAGGCCTTCCGCAAGGTAAAGGACCTTACGATCAAGCTTTCCATGGTAGAAAACGCTGCTTACCGTCTTGCAAGTAATATTAAGAAGACGCAGAAACGAGCAAATGCACTTCAGAATATTACAATTCCAATGTATTCGAATCTGGTCTACTCGATCACCAATGCACTGGAAGAAAAAGAGCGTGAAGAGTTCACGCGTCTGAAAGTGATCAAGAGAATGAAAGAGAAAAAAGCCTCCGGTTAACTTCCGGGGGCTTTTCCTTACTGAAGGAGGAGTGTTATGAGTATCCCTAACTATTCATTATTCTACTGCTGCAATGATCTGATATTCTTTTTCAAAAGTCTCTCCGCTCTCTACCTTATTAATTCCAGGCTTCTCAGAGATTTCTTTATCAAATCCAATATTATCGCATCTTCCCATCCATGGTTCCAGGCAGACAAACGGTGCGTCTTTTACAGACCAGATTCCATAGCTTGGGAATCCTTCAGACTTAACTCCCACATACGGAGTTCCGTCTTTATGACAGATCCACGCCTCTTCAATCTGCGTATTATCAAAAATCAGCGCATCGTTTTCAAACAATTCTTCTGTCAGCGGATATGTCTCTTCATTCAGTTTCATCTCATGCAGTTCCTCCGGATCAGGAGCCATTTCTTTCATATTGATCAAACAATACTTCAATTCATCTTTTCCAGGGAACTTCAGAATATAATCTGTCTTTCCTTCCTCGTTCTTTGCAAAACGGAAGGCCGGATGCGCTCCGATTGTGAAATAAATTGTCTCATCAGACGGATTCTTTACTTCCCATTTTACATGGAGTACGTTTTTTTCCAGTGTGTAAGTAATGAAAAGTTCAAAATCAAATGGATAAACTTCCTTCATCTCTTCTGTTGATGTCAGAAGAAAGGTTGATGTTTCTTTGCCTGCATGAATACATTTGAACTCACTGTCTCTTGCAAATCCATGCTGTGATGTCGGATACTGTGTACCGTTGATCTTCACTGTGTTCTTATAGGTTTTTCCCACATTTGGAAATAACACCGGTGAATGACGTTTCCAAAATTGGGGTTCTGCATCCCAGAGAAGATCTGTACCTGTTTTCTTGTTATACAGTTTTGTCAGCTCCGCACCATGCTCTGCAATCTCTACGCTGAGCACATCATTCTCCATTTTAATCATGATTTTCTTCCTCCTTTATTCCCCTTTAATTTTTATCGGACTGTTCTACCTGTACGCAATTATCTACCAGATAGTCCAGTACTTTATCACGAAGGATTGCATCTTTCAGAACATCTTCTCCCACCTGCTCTTTGTAGGTATCCAGATCTGCTCCTGCCTTGTCCGCATACTCCTGCATTCCTTCTTCGTATTCCTTATCAGACGGTTCCAGTTTCTCTTTCTTTGCGATTAGTTTTACAGCCTCTTCAAGCTGCACAGCCTGTTTTGCGGATTCCTCAATTTTTTCGTTAAATTTATCTTCTGTCATATTCAGATAAGTTGTAATGAAATCATTCAGCTCTACTCCGTACATCTGTGCAATCTGTGTATAGTAGTCATTTGCCTGTTTCACCTGCTCGTCTACCGCACCGTCAGGATATTTATTTACCTCTATCTGATCCAGTAAAGCAGTCTGTACTTCTTGTTTCAACTGTGAATTACCTGAATCGTCCTGCTGCTCCTGAAGAGAATTTTTCACCTCTTCCTTGTATTCATCAACCGTCTTGCTGCTTTCACTATTATTCACAACCCACTCGTCTGTAAGCTCCGGTGCTACTTTCTGATAAATCTTATTCAATACAATGTGAAAATTCGCCGGTTTTCCCGCAAGATCCGCACTCGGATATCCCTCCGGAAACTGTACAGTGATATCAAATTCTTCACCTGTATTATGTCCCACGATCTGATCTTCAAATCCCTGGTAATCTCCGGATGCTCCGATAAATGAACCTGATCCAAGCTCCAGATCATATCCTGTAGCTGAACCACCGTCAAATGCAGTTCCATCCATCGTGCCTGTATAATCAATATTTACCCAGTCTCCACTCTGTGCCGCGCGGTCTGTTACATCCTGTTCTGTCGCAGCAGCTTCCAGTCTAGACTGTACCTCCTGCTCTACAGAATCATCGGACACCTCGTTTTTGGCAACCTCTGTTACTTCAAGTCCTTTATATTTGTTCACTGTCACATAATCATTAGACAACTTACCACTTCCGCATCCTACTAAAGATGCTGTCATCAGAACCGCTGTAAGAACCGCAATCACTCTTTTTTTCATTTTCCTGTTTCTCCTCTTTTATAATCTCTTTTTTATTTTTTGTCTTATCCACTATAAAAGTGGTGACAGTAATCTGGAAAACTGTTCCTTGAACCGGATCAGTAAATTCCTCTCCTCATATATCTTTCGTGTCACCTGCGTACTCATTGTCATATCATTCTCAAAAGCTCTTTCCAGCCTCTGCACTGTACGCTCACTATAGATTGTTGCATTCACTTCAAAATTCAGGCCAAAACTTCGGATGTCCATATTCGCTGTACCTACACAGGCAACCATGCCATCTACTGATAATGTCTTTGCGTGAAGGAATCCATTATTATAGACATAACATTTTGCGCCTGCTGCAACCATCTCCCCAATATAAGAATAGGTTGCCCAGTAAACAAATGGATGATCTGGTTTGCATGGGATCATAATTCTGACATCTACCCCGGATCTGCTTGCAATCTTCAACGCATCCAGAATGGACGCATCCGGTATGAAATACGGTGTCTGTATATAGACATGATTTCTTGCACTGTGGATCAGATGAAGATAATTGTCATGGATTGTCTTCGTCTGTGAGTCCGGTCCACTTGAGATAATCTGTACCGGATCAAATCCATGCCTGTCATACTGCGGAATCTCAAACAAATGATCTTCCAAAAACAAGTTCTCATGAGCTGCATAATTCCAATCCAGGACAAACCTCACTGCAAGAGATGTGACCGCTGCACCTTCAATACACAAATGTGTATCTCTCCAATAACCAAACTTTTCGTCTTTTCCAATATATTCCCTGCCTACATTGAAACCACCAACAAAGCCAACCTTTCCATCAATCACGACAATCTTTCTGTGATTTCGATAATTCACACGCATCTGAAGCTGTCCCAGAATCGCCGGGAAGAATTCTGCGACCCGAATTCCTTCGCATTTCAGCCTGTCCCAATCTCTTTTGTGCATGGTACGACATCCCATACTGTCAAACAAAACTCTGACTTCTACACCTTCATGTGCTTTCTCGATCAATACCTTCTCTATATCCTGCCACACTTCATCGTTCCTGATAATATAATACTGTACATGGATATATTTCTTCGCACGTTTCATTTCCTCGATCAGTGCATGAAACTTCTCTTTACCATCTGTATAAATACGGATATCATTATTATCTGTCAGAACTGCCTGTCCAGCCTCCAGATTATACAGCACAAGATCCCGGAACCGGTTAAGTGCCGGACTCGTCATCTTCAGCTGCCTGTGATAAATGGTTTCCTCCTGCCTTCGCACAGCGTATTTCAGCTCACCTTCAATCTCCTTTGCCTTGAACATCTTATTCTTGTGATAATCCTGCCCTATGATCAGATATAGAATAAATCCGACAATCGGAATAAAATAAAGCAAAAGCAGCCAGGTCCATACTGCCTGCGGTGATCTTCTTTCAAAGAATACAATAATCAGAGATAAAAGAATATTAATGATAACGATATTCTTCATAATAAAATGAAAAACCATCACCACTGTGTTCCATATTGTCTCTGCCATTCAACTCTCCCTTTCTCTTAATCAACGTGAAAATATTATTGCTCACTATACCCCGTCACATTCTTCGGACAGCGCATTACTGTTCTATCTTTCTGCAAACAATAATAAACCACCATAATACATAGTATACTCTGTTTACGTCTTAAAAGTAACCCCAAATTGTAAAATTGTCCCCTGTCTGCTTGCACTTTGTAATAAAGAATGTTACAATATTAAATGCGAATTAAGCGGAAAATAGTAAATAGGAGGGTTTTATCGTGAGTACACCTATGATAATCATGCTCATCGTCCTCGTAGTTCTCATCGGGGTTTGCGTAGCACTCTATTTCTTCGGAAAGAAAGCGCAGAAGAAGCAGGCTGAACAGCAGCAGCAGATGGACGCAGTTGCGCAGACCATCAGCATGCTCATTATTGATAAAAAGAAGATGAAGCTAAAAGATGCAGGACTCCCGGCCGTTGTTCTTGAGAATACACCAAAGTATTTAAGACGTTCTAAAGTACCGGTTGTAAAAGCAAAGGTTGGACCAAAGGTTATGACTCTGATGTGTGACGCAAAGGTTTTCGAAGTTCTTCCGGTGAAGAAAGAAGCGAAAGTCGTTGTAAGTGGTATCTATATCACAGGCATTAAGAGTGTCCGCGGTGGTCTTGATATTCCTGAGAAAAAGAAGAAAAAAAGATTTTTCTCAAAGAAAGAAAAATAAAAAAATTAAAATAAGTTCAGTCAAACAATTCGACTGAACTTATTTTTTTAATTCTTTTTCTTTTGTTCTTTTCTCTCGGCCTCGTATTTCTTCAATTCCCTCAACGCCTGACCACCCATCAGATACAGGATCACTGTATTGAAGATCGTCATTAGTCCGATCCCGACATCACCTAGATCCCATACAAATGTATACGCTGCGATTCCTCCGATGAATAGCATCACAAGCGCAAGCACTTTATATGCTGTCTGGGACGCCCAGTTATCACCGAACAGATACGCCACATTACTTCTTGCATAAAACAGAATTCCAAGAAATGTAGAAAAGCTGAACAAGAACAGCATCACTGCGATAAAGATCACCCCTGCTTCTCCAAGATGATATCTCATCGCTGTCTGAAGCAGTTCCATTCCTGCAAGTCCCTCAATCTGATCCTGCGGAACAAGCAACATGATCATAGCTGTACAGCTACAGATCACAATTGTGTCGATAAATACGCCCAATGCCTGAACAAGTCCTGCCTTTACCGGGAGATCACACTCTGCCGCAGCTGCTGCACATGGGGCAGATCCTGAACCAGCTTCATTTGAGAATAATCCTCTCTTCACTCCGTTCATCAGAACGGCTCCAAAACCACCTGCTGCCACCTGACGGATTCCAAATGCTTCCTCAAAAATACGTGAGAACACCCCCGGTATGCTGGACAGATTCGTAAGGATTAAAAATACTGTGATCAGGAAATAACACACTGCCATGATCGGAACCATAACATCCAGAACCTTTACTGTTGCATTCTTTCGAAGCACGATCGCTGCTGCCAGAACCACCAAAATCACAGTTGTATAAAGCGGTGGGATAGAAAATGCATTTTCAAACGAAGACGTCACTGAATTACTGATCACCTGGCTAATACCACACCAACAGATTAATCCTGAAATTGCAAACAATACTGCGATCACTGAATATCTCTTTTTCTTTCCCTGATGTTCTTCCATGTAGTGATGGATATAATATGCCGGACCTCCGCGGTATCCTCCATACAACGGATCTTTTTCTTTATGAAGCTGTGCAAGTGTTGCCTCAACAAATGCTGTGGAAGAACCGATCAGTGCCGTGATCCACATCCAGAACACTGCTCCAGCTCCACCGGCTGAAATAGCTGCAACAACACCTACCAGATTCCCCATTCCCACACGGGTTGCTGTTGATACAATCAGAGTTTGAAAATTAGACAGCCCATCCTCTTTCCCTTTTTTACTATTCAACGATCTTACCATCTCCGGGAAAAGACGGATTGGAAGAAATCTCGTACAGATTGTGAAATAAATTCCTGTTGGAATCAACAGAATAATCAGAAGTGATATTCCCACACTTCCGCCGCCTGGAAGCGGTATCTGAAACAGATCGCCCCATAAAAACGAATATATTTTCTCAATCAGTGTTATTACCATTATCTTGTCCTCTCATTCTTATCTTTTTCATTTTTCCGCCTGCTTATCCTAAAATGCCTCGGCGTTCTTGTAGCTTAACTAAGCACTGAAAACTTTCCACTGTCCTTGGAAACAATATTCATCCGTATCTTACAGTCTGCCATCGGTTCATGATTTACGTCCAATTCATAATCAATCTGAACCGCTATCTTATCTTCTTCAAAATCAACCTGAAGGTGTCTCGTATTCACTCCGATCAGCATCTGTCCATAAGGCGTCTTATAAAATGTCTGATTCTTTTTATTTTTCTCAAAGATCATATGAGAGTTTGAAAGACCGCTTTTCACGATCTCTACACATTCCTCTCCGTTAATCTTAATTCTGTTCTTGATCACTCCGGAAGTTCCTTCTACAACTTCCTCGTAGACAATATAATGTTTTCCATTCTTCAAATAATATGTTGCAGGTGTTACAACTTCAATCGCTTCGTTCTCATCTTCCTCTATCTCCGGAGCAACTGCCACAATCTCCTCATGCATTCCGGAAATGCTTACCAGTACATCTTTTGTCATAAATGAATTCTCCATAGAAAAGAATCAGGAAGATTTCGTTCCGTCAGTCTTTCCGCAACCAACGTACAAGCACGAAATAACTTTCCTGATTCAGAATCACTAATTAATACTCTTCAATATTTACTACATTTGTTGTCGGAACTTCAAAAGGCATCACAGTATTCGCAAACTTTCTGAACTTCTCAGCTGCATCACTGACATAGAAAGAATACTCGCTATGATGTTCTGTCGTTTCATCATTTGCCATCTCTTTCTCTTCCAACAATCGTTTCAGATCCATCGCTGTCTCATACGCCGGATTCACGATCTGGATCCTGTCACCCATATATTCTCTGATCTTGGATCTCAGAAGCGGATAATGCGTACATCCAAGGATCATCGCATCAATATCTGTATTACGCATGGATTCAAGATAATATTCTATGATCTGTTTTGTCACAATATGTTCTTTGAACCCTTCCTCAACCAGTGGCACAAAAAGTGGACATGCTTTCTCGATCACTTCAATCTTAGGATTCATTCCCTGAATCACTTTCGTATACATTCCACTCTGAACCGTTGCTTCAGTACCTACCACACCGACTTTCCCATTCGTTGTAGCTTCTACTGCTGCTCTCGCTCCCGGAATGACTACTCCTATGATCGGAAGGTCAAACTCATCCTTCACTGCATCCAATGCAAGCGCACTCGCTGTATTGCATGCGATCACAATTGCTTTCACCTGTTTCGTCCTCAGGAAACGGATAATCTGTTCTGAAAAACGAATGATCGTATTCTGTGATTTACTTCCATATGGAACACGCGCCGTATCCCCAAAATAAACAATGTTCTCATACGGCAATTGTCTTGATATCTCCCTCGCTACCGTCAGTCCTCCGACTCCTGAATCAAACACCCCGATCGGTGCCATCTTTTTATTCTTCATGTCCGTCAAAGTTCTCCCCTTAATCTATCCTTATCAGTTATTTTTATCTTATCGCAGATACACAATTCAGCCATGTAACCTTCTTACAAAGGCTGCATGGCTGAATGTTATATTTCATTACCAGTCATCTGGTAACCATTGCTATTCTATTATAATAACTCAAAGTGATATTTGCAATGCTATTTCACATTTTTACAGAGCAAGAGTCTTAGCTACATCATACTGATATGCAGGAATTGTCTTCTTCATAGCAAGTGCTTCTTCAATGTCAAAATCAATAAACTGTCCGTTCTTGTATCCTACGACACGGTTTGTCTTTCCCTGGCAAAGAAGGTCGACTGCCATAGCTCCCATTGTAGAAGCATATACTCTGTCCTTACATGTCGGGCTTCCACCACGCTGCATATGTCCAAGAATTGTTGCTCTTGTCTCAATTCCTGTAGCATCCTCGATTCTCTTTGCCATATTGATAGAATCTCCAACACCCTCTGCGTTGATGATGATGTAGTTCTTTTTACCACGTTTCTTATTTGCAAGAATATCTTCGATCAATGCCTGCTCATCATAATCTTTTTCCTCAGGCATAAGAATCTTCTCAGCTCCGTTAGCAATACCACACCACAGTGCAAGATATCCTGCGTCACGTCCCATAACCTCGATGATACTACATCTTTCATGAGATGTTGAAGTATCACGAACCTTATCAATTGCTTCCATCGCTGTGTTAACAGCTGTGTCAAATCCGATTGTGTAGTCTGTACATGCAATATCAAGGTCGATTGTTCCTGGAATGCCAATTGTATTTACACCAAGGTTTGCCAGTTTCTGAGCTCCTGCGAAAGATCCGTCTCCACCGATTACTACCAGTCCATCGATTCCGTACTTCTTACAGATTGCAGCTGCCTTCTGCTGACCTTCTTCTGTACGCATTGTCTTACAACGGGCTGTCTGAAGAACTGTACCACCACGCTCAATGATATCAGACACGTCACGTGCTGACATATCAATGATCTCTTCCTTCAGAAGTCCATGATAACCTCTGCGGATTCCGCGGACTTTAAGTCCTTTTGCAAGTGCACGTCTTACTACCGCACGGATTGCTGCGTTCATTCCAGGGGCATCTCCACCACTTGTCAATACACCTATTGTACGAATTACTTTTTTGTCTGCCATGATTCATTCCTCCATTGTATTAGTTTGTTCCATTATCTTCTAACCATTATCATTTCTCTCCGATGATATTGTACATGAATTAGTGCACGCTTTCAATGGGTTTTTCTATAACTTTTACACAACTTTCACCAAGATAATTCGTCAATCTGCTCAACAACACCTCATCTGCTGTCACATTCCAGCCTTTTGGCAGGCGTTTTACTGCTTTTTCTTTCCTGCAATAGATGATAACTTCATCCATCCCTTCAGATACTTTCAGAATGTCCTGAAGCATTCCTTCCTGCTGAAGATAAGTCGCTTTATCCGGATATTGAAGCCATAGTTCCTTCTTCGTCTGTTCAAACGGGATCACCTGCTCACAGATCAGTTTACTTGGTGCATCATCTTCTTCGGATACCCTTCCCTTTATAAATACTTTGGCTTCTTCATTCAGATACATCTGATTTTTTTCAAAATCTCTCGGGAAGATCACAACTTCGACTGATCCCACCAGATCTTCCAGTGTAATAAATGCCATAACTTTATTGGTC
>OHDP01001459.1_pt1 | contig 9756 bp, 9 predicted proteins | sample 1567011 | NCBI WGS metagenome assembly OHDP01 (sample SAMEA3879532, study PRJEB24766) | human gut metagenome | biome: human-associated habitat; feature: feces | place: USA | collected 1985/1987
ACCGTCCTTTGGAGGATTATCTTCAGAAGAAACAACGAATTCGCATTACCGGTGGCATCTTCAGGGGGAAGGAAGGATGCATCATGCGGCTGCATCGCAATACAAGGCTGGTGTTCGCTTTTGGAAATATGACGGTGGCTATCAGCTATCTTCATGCTTTTCCGTTTGAGAAGATTGAGTGAAGATAATTTCTGTTCTTGTGCTTATCTTTTATTGAAATAAGTATTACTGAGCAAAACAATATTTGAATTTGTTTGGATATATGATGACAAATCATGATCCTTGCAAAATTAACTCATACTTATGGCAAAGCCGATAACTTCTACTCTTCCCTTGAAAGGGCAGGCTGCAATTGATTTCATTACAGAAATCAGCAAAAAAAAAGAAGACTACCCCAGCAAAAAAAGCTAAGGTGAAAGAGGGGACTATGCACATAAAGGCGTTGCTGGCCTTTAATTTCTAGCACTAGTATGAATAAAGATATTTGGGGCAATTCGCTTGTCAGAAGATTATGAATTTAAAACGTTTGATTGTGGAAACGATGATCTGAATGGTTTCTTGCTACAAGATGCAAAACGGCAACGCAAAACCAATATCAATATCGAAGCAATTGGTTTATGATTCATTTCTGCGTGTGAAAGCAAACTGTGGAAGTGCAGGGATTGATAAGGTCACTCTTGAAGATTATGAAAAGAATTTGCGAGGTATCCTTTATAAACTATGGAATCGTATGAGTTCCGGCAGTTACTTTCCTCCATCGGTGAAGCTGGTAGAAATACCGAAGAGTACTGGTGGTAAACGTCCATTGGGTATCCCGACGGTATCTGATCGTGTAGCTCAAATGGCTATAGTAATGCTGATAACCCCTTCTATCGAACCTTGTTTTCATGAGGATTCTTATGCCTACCGTCCCCATCGCTCAGCACATGATGCTGTTGGCAAAGCTCGTGAGCGTTGTTGGAAGTATGCGTGGGTTCTGGACATGGACATCAGTAAATTCTTTGACACCATAGACCATGAACTACTGCTGAAAGCCTTGAAACGGCATACGCAAGAAAAATGGGTATTGATGTATATAGAACGTTGGTTGAAAGTTCCTTATGAGAAAGCGGATGGAAGTCAAGTTGACAGGGCTCTCGGTGTACCCCAAGGCAGTGTCATAGGTCCGGTTCTTGCGAATCTGTTTCTTCATTATACCTTTGACAAGTGGATGGAAAAGAGCTTTCCCCGTGTTCCATTTGAGAGATATGCTGATGATACGATTTGTCACTGTCATAGTCTTAAACAGGCTGAGTATATGCAAGCGATGATTCAACAACGGTTTGAGTGCTGCAGGTTGCGGCTCAATGAAGAGAAAACGAAAATCGTCTATTGCAAAAGTAGCCGTCAAAAGGGGCGCTATCCCAATGTGACTTTTGATTTTCTTGGATTTACGTTTCAACCCCGGGAATTGGCAGACAAGTATGGCAACCGTTTTACGGGTTTCCTGCCGGCTATCAGCCGAAAATCAATGAAACGAATCAATGAGACGATACGCAGTTGGCACCTAAACAGGCACTCAAATCTCACATTGGAACATCTTGCGTCTGATATAAATCCTATCGTACGAGGTTGGAAGACTTATTATGGTAAGTTTTATCTACCCGTTTGAAATGGTTTATGCAGACGTTGAACGGACGTCTAGCCCGTTGGGTAATGTGTAAGTTCGAGCGTTATAGACATCGTTTCTATCCTGCTCAAGAATGGCTTGCCCGTATTGCAGAGAAAGAGGGGCTTATCTTTTATCATTGGAAATGTGGTGTTCTGCCAAGATTTACCAATAAAGAAAATGTGAGTTCCCAATTGATAATGGTTAAATAAGTAAAGCCGTGTGAAGCGAGAGTTTCACGCACGGTTTATTGAGAAGCTCGTGGTGAAACTCCCCTTGCTTACTCGGCAGGGAGGGGGAAAGTCTCTCTCCTTACTCGACCATAAAGCCTTTTATTAAATATATAATCGAGATGCCTAGTATAAAAAAAAATCTATTATATAATAGTACTTTGACGGTATCAAACTATCTGTTCCCCTTTTTAACCTATCCTTATGTGTCAAGAATATTAGGTGTTGCTAATATTGGAATATATAATTGGATTGATAGTATAATAAATTATTATATTATATTTTCTGTTTTAGGAATAGGAACGGTTGGTATAAGGGAAATAGCGAGAGTTAAAAACAATAAAAAAGAAGTGAGCCAAGTCTTTTCTAGTCTTTTAATATTAAATGGTATAACTACTTTTTTAATGTTAATAATACTCGTCTTGTCAGCAATACTATTTCCGACATTGGCACAGTATAAAAGTATGTTGATTATTGGAGGTGTGAAACTTGTTTTTAATTATTTATTGATAGAATGGTTTTATATTGGGATTGAAAAGTTTAAATATATAACAATCCGTTCAATTTTAATTAAAATATTATATGTGATAAGTGTTTTTCTTTTTGTAAAAGAAACAGACGATTATTCTATTTATTATCTGCTGACGACTTTAATGATTGTTTTGAGTGCTTTTTTGAATATGATACACAGTAGAAAGTATGTAATGATAAAATTTGATAATATTTTATTTAGACCATATATTAAACCATTGTTTACTTTTGGTCTATATGGTTTTCTTTCTACTATGTATGCATCATTCAATGTTGCATTTTTAGGATTGGTTACCAATGAAATAGAAGTGGGATATTATTCTACAGCGATTAAGTTATATGTGATATTTTTATCTATGTTTACTGCATTTACAGGAGTTATGCTTCCTAGGCTTAGCAGTTTGGTTCAATTGGGTGAGATGAAGCAGTTCCAGATTATGATAAATAAATCAATAGAGCTTTTATTGGTCATAGTTTTACCTTTAGTTGTTATTTCAATAATATATGCTCCTCAAATTATTAATGTAATATCTGGGAGTCAATATGGAGGAGCTATACTTCCGATGAGAATTGTCATGCCTTTATTGCTAATTATTGGGTATGAACAGATTCTGGTTAAACAGATTTTAATTCCTTTAAAACAAGATAAGATCGTTTTTTATAATACTATCTTAGGTATTTTGATAAATATTTTTCTGAATATACTATGGGTTAAAACATTTGGAAGTGCTGGCTCATCATGCGTTTGGCTATTTTCTGAATGTATTATGATATGTTCAATTCAGTATTTTTTTCTTAAAAAAATACATTTGAAGATATCCTACAAAAAGATCGCTAATAATATTCTTTATTCAATACCAGCCTTTATTTTTTCATATTATTTTGTTCTATATTGTAGTTCTTATATGGCTGATTGGATAGTATTAATAATAGGAGCCTCTTTAGTTTTTCTCTATTTTATTTGTTTACATTGTTTGGTATTGAAAAATACAATAGCACTGGAGATATTTTCTGTTTTATTGAATTTAAAAAAAATGTAATGTATGAATAGTATTAATTCTTGTATTTCTGTTATAGTTCCTTCTTATAATAGAGCTCATCTGTTGAAATATACACTTCCAACTTATTTGCAAGATTATGTATTAGAATTATTGTTGATTGATGATTGTTCTAGTGATAATACTGAATTAGAAGTGAGAAAGTTACAAAAAATATATCCCCAAATAAAGTATATAAGAAATCCTCGTAATATGAAGCAACCGTATTCTAAAAATATAGGTATAACAAATGCATCAGGGAAATATATTTATTTTGGAGATGATGATTCTTTTTTGTTGGAAGGTTCGATGAAACTTTTATATGATACTATTCAGGAATATGATTGTGATGCAGCAACGGCACGTTCTTTGTGTGCAGGTCCTGATTTTATAATGGAGAAGAAGGAACAATATATTCAATGGAGGGTAAGTCGTGGTTATACTGAAAATATCAAAGATGTATATGATATTTCTACTCTTCATTTTAACTGGGGACATTATTTGTCGAAACCAATTGAAGTCCCATGTTGTCCTGCATGTACTTTGGTAAAAACATCTTTAGCTTCAAAAAATTTATTTGATATTAATTATGTTGAATGTGCTTATAGAGAGGAAACAGATTTTTTTATTCGTTTGAATTTGGATTTTAATGCAAAAATGTTTTTTCAGTCAAAAGCATGTCAATTTAACTTACCTGATTATCTTGTTAAGAATTCAGGTGCGCGTACTGGTGGTGAAAATCATTGGTTGAAGTTTGCAATTCAAAACAATAAGTATTTTCTTGAAAAAAATTGGGAGAGAATAAAAAACAAATATCATTTGACTCGTAGCATAAGTGATATGCAAGATTTATTCATTCAAGAAATGACAAAAAAGCAAAGATGTAAAAAGCAGTTTTTCTTCAAAGAAGTATTAAAAAAAATATATTTTAATCTTTTTGTATACAAGAAGTAATAAGTGCTTATGGTATTTATATTTCGCAAATAATTCCTTGCTGTTGTTGATGTGTGTTAAATAGCGCATATTGTTATAGAGCATAAAGTTAGAAGTGTTAATTGAAATATGATTTTATTACCCATATGTTATATTGTTATTGTTGTATGCATATTTTTGTGGATTTCTAAAAAACAGACTCTGTATATATATAGTCCTTTTTTATTGATCTATTTTAGCTTTATAACGAATGATATAATTCCGTATTTATTTTCGAGTGTTGAAATCCCAGTAGAACTATCTAACGTTTTATATGTGAGTTGTTGCATTAATCTGTTTTTTCTTTTTTGCTATAGGAAACAATTAAGTAGGCAGGTTGTATTTGAAATTCCAAAATCTTGGCGGCGGTTTGCTAATAAAAGGAGAATAATTTTATTTGTTTTCTTTTGTATGATTTTATTAGCAGGTTATTTGTCTGGAGTTACTGCCAATTTGTTATGTGGTAATAATATTGAAAGTTTACGCAGAGAAAGTGAAATAGGTCTTGGAGTAATAAGAACTATTCCTACGTTAGGAATTCAAATTCTTTTCCTTGTTATTTTTCTAAATAAAGGGATTGAAAAATATAAAAAAACTCTCTTTTGTTCTTTCCTCATAGGACTTTGTATGTTCATAACGACAGGTAATAAAAGTGGATTTCAAATAGGTGTTTTTTTATTCCTCGTTTTTTTTCATGCTAAATATCGTGGCTTTAGATGGTATGAATATTGTTTGTTTTATATGGCTATACCTATAGGTGCCGGGATATTACAAGGTATTCGAAGAGGAGGAGGAGTTGATGAAATATTAGCTCAAATATTGGTGTTTTTAGTATATCCAACTATTATTTTCGATATAAATACGGTTCCTATTATTAATGCTGTGTTAAAAAGAGGCTTTTTTGGGGGACAAGAATATTGGGAGTCTTTTACAACTTTGATACCTCGATTTTTGTGGCCTGAAAAGCCAATATCTTTTGATTATAAGTTAAAAGAGTTAGTAGGATATGATTTTGAGGGGGGAGGTATTTATACAACATTATCTAATAATTTATTAATAAATCTAGGACAGTATTGGATCGTAGGATACATACTCTATCTTTTTGTAATTCATCACCTTTATGGTTTAATGTTAAAATCTAGAATATCATGTTATTATAAATTAGCTGTTATATTTTTAATAACTTCAGGAAGCCTATCCTCTTTGATAAAAATGGTGCAATATGAATTTATCCTTTTACTTTTTCTTGTTTTATTTTATAGAAGACGTAAAACGTTGTAATAATTATGAAAACAAAGATTTTATTTGTTGCTACAGAACCAGCTTCTGGAATGATACCTTTTGCTTGTAATATTATAAATGCTTTAAATAAATCTGGACAATTTGATATCTATGGCATTTTTGTGAATAATGATAAGAAATCTTTTAAAGATGGTTTGGATGTTGATATTTTATTTAAAGCTAAATTTATTGATATGCCAAAATTAAAATATAGGAAAGCCATTGTAAAAATGTTTCCTTTTAAAATTATTGCAAATATTCGTTTGTTATGTAAGCAGGAGAGTATTAGTTATATACATTATATTACAGGAGAATTCACTTTGTGTTGGATGACATTTTTATTTTTAAGAAAATATAAATTATGCTATACGGTTCATAATTTACATCCTCATAATTATGGTTCATTAAATATAAAGGAATGGTTTATTGATAAATATATAAATTGTGGTAATTGGATGAATATGGGTTGTATTGATATGTTGACAACGAATTCTTTATCTCAGTATAATGAATTGAAGGAAATGTATCCATATAAGCGTATAGTTTTAGCTCCTTTTCCTACGTTAGTGACGAAGAAAATAAAAGAAGGTTTGAAGATAGTGCCAGAATTGAAAGGTGTATCAAATTATATTTTATTTTTTGGTTCTGTTAGTTATTATAAAGGTGCTGATTTGCTCAGTGAGGCTTGCAATAGACTTAATCCATCTAGAACTTTGGTAGTTGCAGGTAAAGGTATGCAACTTTTTCAAACTGATTATTCTGAAAAAAGAATTCGTATAAATAGATATATAGATGATTCAGAAATAAAAGACTTATTTGAGCGAGCTTCGGTGGTAGTATATCCATATAGAAGTGCTACAATGTCAGGTGTTTTGTCTTTAGCATATTATTTTAAAAAAAAGGTAATAGTATCTTCTATTCCATTTTTCATTGAAAATATTCATGTTTCAACAACAGTTTTTGAGAATGGCAATATAAATGATTTAGTTGTTAAAATAGGAGACAGTTTAAATGATTCCTCGGAATATTGTATCAGTGATTATTATAACAGTAAATACTCAGAAATAGAGCTTGTTAAAAGTTATTTGAATTTATATAAAGAATAAGAATTGTATTAGCAGTTAGCGTCCAAAAATGACGTATAGGATAACCGATATAAAAGTTAGACCTTTGCTTTTGTTAAATCAAAGTCCAAGTTTATGTATAGTTACAATGATTTTGAGCGCCTATTTTTGTGCTATAAATTGGAAGGTATCCCTGCGGGTGTTTTTATTGAGAAATTTTGTATGTCCAACCAAGTTCCTTATAATCTATTTTCCAAATGGTACAAAGATACCCGGAAGAAGATAGTTCCTGTTCAGGTTTTGGGTGCTCCCTCCACGGAAGCAGAAATGGCGGAAAGTCCTTCGCCAATCCCGGAACAAAAGCCAGAATCGAATACTTGGCTTTCTTCGCCTACCGAACTTCGAATCCTGGTGGATATCCGCATGAGCAATGGTGTTCATATCAGTCAGAAAAATTTAAGCTACGAAGGTTTGAAAAGCTTGGTGGAGAAACTGGAGGTCTTATGTTGAATATTACAGGAGTAAACCGTTTTTTCTTTGTTCGTGATTTTCATGATATGCGCTGTAAGTATGATAAGGTCTTATCCATTATCCATCAACAGTTGAACCGTGAGCCGGAGGATGGTGATGTTTTTATCGTGATGTCTAAAGATTTACGTCTGGCTCGTTTGTTCAGCTATGACCGACGGTCTTACAGTATGTTTGAGAGAAGTTTCAGATCTGGATACAAGTTTATGCAGGTAACCTATAATGGCGATGAAAGTATTTTGCCGTACTATGAGTACCGACAATAGGGTTTGTGCCGAACGTTTTATTCGTCCATTGGCTGTTGAACGTAAGAACTCGTTATTCTTCGGAAGTGACAAGATGGCCGGCGTCTCAGCGGTATATCATACCATCATCTCCACTTGCAGGATGCAGGGTGTGTCTGTGCTTGATTATTTCAAGAAATTTTTCAGTGAAATAGTTAAAGGACGTAGGGATTATGAACATTTGTTATCCTTGACAATCGGACTGGAGCAATAACAAATATTAAAAATCAGTATTTTTTTTGACGTTATTTATTGAAGAACCGCCGTGTGGCGGCTTTCCTTGGAGTACACGTCATTTTTGGACGCTAACCGTTTAAGGATAAAATAAGTTTCCCTGTTAGGATTATCGGAAACAATTTTGTTCCTTTGTAGTACAATCAAAAAAACGATGAATCTATGGAACAGCAGCAGTTGAAGAGATGCCCGATAGGAGTACAGACTTTTGAGAAAGTCATAGAGGGGAACTACCTTTATATAGATAAGACGGAATATATTTACCGTATGGCACACGGTGCTTCCAATTATTATTTCCTGAGCCGTCCCCGCCGGTTTGGCAAGTCGTTGCTGGTTTCCACGCTGCATAGCTATTTTGCCGGAAAGAAGGAACTCTTCAAAGGGCTTGCCATTGAGAAGCTGGAAAACGAATGGACGGAATACCCGGTGCTGCACTTTGACATGAGCCGGGCCAAGCATGTAGACAAGGAAACATTGGAAAGCATGCTGGGCTTCCAGCTTAGCGGATATGAACAGATTTATGGCAAGTCTGAGGAGGCTGTGAAACTGAATGACCGCATGACTTCACTCATTATGCGTGCCTGCGAACAGACGGGTCGCCAAGTGGTAGTCCTCATTGACGAGTATGACGCGCCCTTGCTGGATGTGATGCATGAGGAGACGGATCTTCCCGTTCTCCGTAACGTGATGCGCAATTTCTACAGTCCGCTGAAGTCGTGCGACCCTTATCTGCGCTTTGTGTTCCTGACTGGCATCACCAAATTCTCCCAACTCAGCATCTTCAGCGAGTTGAACAATATCTCGAATGTCAGTATGTTGAAACCATACGCTGCCATTTGTGGCATCACTCAGGAAGAAATGCTGGAGCAGATGCATGAATATATAGAACGGCTTGCCGTTTCGCAGGAAATGACCAAAGAGGAGACGCAGCGGAAGCTGAAAGAGAAATATGACGGCTATCATTTCACCTGGCCTTCGCCGGATATTTACAATCCGTTCAGTCTGCTGAATGCTTTCGAAGACGGTGAGTTGAACGCTTACTGGTTTGGCAGCGGCACGCCCACTTATCTGATAGAGATGTTGCGAAAGTTTCACACGCTTCCGTCCCAGTTGGGAGGAAGTATGCAGGCCATGGTTGCCAGTTTTGATGCCCCTACCGAGCGGATGACAAATATTGTACCTCTGCTTTACCAAAGCGGGTATGTCACCATAAAGGATTATGATAAATATACCGGACTGTACACGTTGGACATTCCGAACGGTGAGATACGAGTGGGGCTGATGCAGAGCCTGTTGCCCAATTACCTGGCTTACAATACCGATATGGGACTGACTACTATAGGCCGTATGTATGGCGCGATACGTTTGGGCGATATGGATGCCGCCCTCCGTCTGCTTCAGGAGTTCCTCTCCACCGTTCCTTATTGCGACAACACGAATTACGAGGGGCATTATCAGCAACTATTCTACATCATCTTTTCTTTGTTCGGGATGTACGTGGATGTGGAAGTCCGTACTCCGAAGGGGCGTGTGGACGTGGTGATGCGCACCGCCGACACGTTGTATGTCATTGAATTGAAACTTGGCAAGGATGCCGATGCCGCCATGTCCCAGATCAATCTGAAGAACTATCCCGAACGCTTTGCCCTCTGTGGGCTTCCCGTTGTCAAGGTAGGGGTGAACTTCAGTGCGGAAACCCACAACATCGAAAAGTGGGTGGTGGAGGAATGAAAAGCAAGAAAGAAATTAGAACAAAGGCTAAGGCGGAACGCCACATGTCCGCCTTAGCCTTTCAATAAAAATAAATTTACTTTTCCAGAAATCCGTATTCACTTTCCGTATCAAAACACGGGCACGCCTTCGGAATACTTCCCGGCATGTCCCGGTGTCCTCGGATCTTCGCGTCCGGAAAGAGTTTCCTGAGCTTCATCAGCAACAACAGCAGCT
>OHDP01001461.1_pt1 | contig 9744 bp, 8 predicted proteins | sample 1567011 | NCBI WGS metagenome assembly OHDP01 (sample SAMEA3879532, study PRJEB24766) | human gut metagenome | biome: human-associated habitat; feature: feces | place: USA | collected 1985/1987
ACGGCCATACATAACATAAAGAAGGCCCACTTCATGAAAATCTTTTTCATTCTTGTGTTTTTAATTTAGAAATGATGATTAATTAATATAATTATATATAATTAAATTAAGTTACAAAACAGTAAACGCTATCAAATGTAACAAACATTATTAAGGAGGATTTCATTATGAAGATGAAAAAGTTTTTAGCTCTTTCCACAGCATCTGTCATGGCATTGTCCATAGTCGCATGTGGAAGCACCGACAACGGCGCAGCTGAGAGCACCGCAAGCAACACACCTGCAACAGCAGAGGCTTCCACCGTGGCTGCTACGGAAGCAGACGAGACAACCGGTCTGAATTACGCAGAGCTTACTTTGGGTGAGGATTACACCGACATTACCACGACCATTAAGGTCCTGACTAACCGTACCGACCTGTTAGAGGACGGCGCAGCAGTTCCTTTCCAGACTTACATTGATGCATTCAACGAGATGTATCCCAACATCACTGTTGATATTGAAGGTATCACCGACTATGCAAGTGATACGCTGCTTCGTCTGCAGGGTGGTGACTGGGGCGATGTTATGTTTATCCCCGCAGTTGACAAGGCTGACTTAAGCACATACTTCCTTCCTCTTGGAACTACTACCGAGATGGACGGACAGCTGAACTACTACAACCAGATGTACGAAGGCGTGGTATATGGTATTCCTTACACCGCAGGCGTTAACGGCGGCATCGTATACAACAAGGCAGTATTCGAAGCAGCAGGAATCACAGAGATACCTAAGACTCCCGCAGATTTCATCGCAGCATTAAAGCAGATCAAAGAGTATGACAGCTCTATCGTTCCTTTGTACACCAACTACGCAGCAGGCTGGGCAATGGGCGCCCAGTGGGATCCCGCTATCAGCGGCAGTGCTACCGGAGACAGCACTTATATGAACCAGAAGTTACTGCACACAGCCAATCCTTTTGCTGATCCCGGCGACGGAACAGGCGCTTACAACGTATACAAAGTAATGTACGATGCAGTTGCTGAAGGCCTTACCGAGGAAGACTACTCCACCACGGACTGGGAAGGCTGTAAGGGTATGATCAACAATGGCCAGATCGCATGCATGGTTCTTGGTTCCTGGGCAGTTCCTCAGATGAAGGAAGCCGGCGATCACGGCGATGATATCGCTTATATGCCGTTCCCTATTACCCTGACCAGCGGTAAGCAGGCAGCATCTGTAGGCCCTGACTACAGCTTTGGTATCAATGCCAGCACCACCGAAGACAATCAGGCAGCAGCTCTGTGCTTCGTTAAGTTCATGGCAGAAGAATCCGGATTCTCCTATGACTGCGGCGGACTTCCCGTTGCTATCAAGGATACCAGATTACCGGATTTCTACGCAGCATTCAAGGGTATCGACTTTGTAGTGGATGATCCTGCGATCGAAGGCGAAGAGGATCTGTTAAACGAGCTGAACGCTGAAAGTGGTCTTAACATCAACAACAACGGTGAGACCAAGCTGCAGGAGCTGGTAGAGTGTGCAGCAGATGGCTCCAAGACCTACGATGAGATCATCGACGAGTGGAACGAAGAGTGGACTTCCGCACAGGAGAGCTGTGGTGTAGAGATCCAGTAATTAATAGGTAACTAATTTAATCTTCTGAAGTGAGAGGGAACCATTTATCCGGTTCCCTCTTATCTAAGAGAGAAGGGCATGGAGGTATTTCGATGGGTGCAGAGACAATGAAGAAAACAAAAAAACCCTTCAGCATGAAAAAATGGGTAAAGAGCAGGAACGGACAACAGACCATCGTCATACTGTCCTTCATGATCATTCCCCTGCTTTTGCTGTTCGTGTTCACCTATCTTCCTTTTGGAGAGATGGTAAAATTCAGTTTTTATAAAATGAAATATGCTACCCCGGTAGACAAAAGACAGTTTGTAGGATTTCGGAACTACATCGACGTATTTAAGAAAGATGAATGCTTCAGTGCTTTGAAGCTGAGCCTTTATTACATGGCAGGCGCAATGGTGCAGCTGGTACTTGCGTTGTACCTGGCAACGATCCTTAGTTTTAAGACCAAGTTTGGCAATATGTTCAAGGGATTCATGTTCTTCCCTTATCTGATCAGTGGTATTGCCATTGGATTTATTTTCAAATTCTTCTACACCAGAGGATTTGTATTCGATACGGTATTACAGTGGTGTGGATTTAACTTAGAAAGTCTTCCGTTCTGGCTGAAGGACAAGAGCGTTAACAATATCTCTTTGGTGGCTTCCTCGGTATGGCGTTATTACGGCAACAACATGGTACTCTTCATCGGTGCCATCATGTCCGTGGACTCCGAGATGTACGAGGCAGCAGAGCTGGACGGTGCCAATAAATTCCAACAATTTATACATATTATCTTACCCAGCATTAAGACCATCGTTACGCTGAACGTGATCCTGTCCATCACAGGTTCCCTGAGTGCTTTCGATCCTCCTTACGTTATCACCAAGGGTGGCGGCGGAACCGCAACGTATTTCGTATTGATGGATAAGATCGCACATACCAACCAGCAGGTAGGTCTGGCGTCTGCTATGGCGGTGGTACTGTTACTGATTATTTTTGCGGCAACAATTTTACAAAAGCTTTTCTTCAAACTGGTATTTAGAAGCTCCGATGCGGATAATGAAGAATATACCAGAAGAAAACGGCTCAGAAGAGAGAGAAGATGGAAGAAGGAGGCAATGTAAAATGGCAAAGATGAAAATTAACCACAAACATTACAGTGCAGGCGCTGTCATCTGGATCGTTATTAAGTATTTCAGCCTGGTATTCTTCTCCTTCGTGGCACTTTTGCCCATCGTATCCTGCGTCATCACGGCGTTCAAGACCGATGCAGAGTACCAGAGCACCAATGTAATGACCCTGCCGGAAAGTTGGCTGAATTTCCAGAACTTTATTGACGCTTTTAACCGCGCCAACATGGGCAGAGCATATCTGAATTCAGCGATCATCCTGGTATTTGTACTGTTAGGCTCCGTCCTGGTGGGAACACAGCTCGCTTATGTACTGAACCGGTTCAAGTTTCCCGGCAACGGACTGATCCGCAGCCTGTTCCTGTTCGCAACCCTCCTTCCCGGAATTGCCATGCAGGTATCTGTGTACCAGATCATGAGTAACCTTGGATTTATCAATCATCTGTATGGTTATATCATTATGAGTATGGGTACGGATGTTATCTCCATCTACATCTTCATCCAGTTCATGGAAAACATTTCGGTATCGTTGGATGAATCCGCATTTATCGACGGAGCCTCCTATTTTACCATTTACTGGAAGATCATTCTTCCGCTTCTGAAGCCCGCTATCGTAACTTCGATGGTGCTTAAGGGAGTAGGCGTATATAACGAGTATTATTGCGCCAGTCTGTATCTGCAGGACAAGAGGACTCTCGGTGTGGTAGCAACCTCCCTGTATACCTTCACCGGACCTCTTGGAAGCAAATACAATCTGATCTGTGCAGGTGTACTGATGTCTCTGTTGCCCGCTTTGATCGTATTCCTGCTCTGTCAGAAACAGATCTACAGTGGAATCACCTCCGGCGCTGTCAAGGGTTAATACAAAGGAGAGTGCGGAACATGATGAACATAGAAACAATGAAAATGCGGGAAGAAATTAAAAACCATCTGACAGAGGGGATCATTCCTTTCTGGAAAGGAATGAGAGATGACGAGTTCGGCGGCTATTACGGCTACCTGGATTATGATCTGAATCTGGATAAAAAGGCAGAAAAGGGCTGTATCCTGAACAGCAGGATCACCTGGTTTTTTTCCAATGCGTATACACTGTTAAAAGACGAAAGTCTGCTTGATGAGGCAAAGCACGGATACGCTTTCCTGAAAGATTATTGTCTTGACAAAGAATACGGCGGAATCTACTGGTCCTTAAATTACGACGGAACACCGAAGGATACTACAAAGCATACGTACAATCAGGCATTCTGCATTTATGCACTATCCTCCTATTATGAGGCAAGTGGTGATACAGAAGCACTGGAACTGGCGAAAAAGCTGTTTACTCTGATTGAGACTACATGTATGGATGAGGTGGGATATCTGGAAGCATTCACCAGAGACTTTAAACCGGAATCCAATGAGAAATTGTCGGAGAACGGTGTCCTTGCAGACAAGACCATGAACACCCTGCTTCATGTCTTTGAAGCTTATACAGAATTGTACCGGGTATCCGGTGATGAAAAGGTGCGCAGACGCCTGCTTTGGATCATGGATCTCTTCGCGGAGAAGATATATAATCCGAAGCTTCACAGACAGGAAGTATTTTTTGACAAGCATTATAACAGTATTCTGGATCTGCATTCCTACGGTCACGACATCGAGACCGCCTGGCTGATCGACAGAGGCTGTAAGGTACTGGATGATCCGGAACTGACACAGAAGATGTATGTCATCACCAAAGATCTGACTGCGCAGATCTATAAGGTGGCATTCGACGGACACTCTCTGGCAAACGAATGTGACAGAGGTGTCGTGAATGTGCACAGAGTCTGGTGGGTACAGGCAGAGACTGTGATCGGTTTCTTAAACGGCTATGAGAAAGAGCCGGAGAAGAAGGAATATCTGGAAGCAGCCGAGAAGGAATGGGCATTTATCCGGGATCATGTGATCGATAAGAGAGCCGGTTCCGAATGGTTCTGGGAAGTGGATCCGGAAGGAAATCCCTATCCCGGCCGTCCTATCGTGGAGCCTTGGAAGTGCCCTTACCATAACGGCAGAATGTGCATGGAGGTTATGAAGAGATGTTAGAGCGTTATTACATAGAGAAAGAGAAGCAGGAGAAATTGCTTTCCCGTAAAAATGTAAAGTCCGATTTCTACAACGGTATTTACGACCGTTATGAATATCCGGTTCTGACCAGAGAACATATTCCCCTGACCTGGAGATATGATCTCAATCCCAAGACCAATCCCTATTTCATGGAGCGTCTGGGAATCAATGCGGTCATGAATTCCGGAGCCATTGAATTAAACGGCAAGTATTATCTGGTAGCCCGTATCGAAGGTAACGACAGAAAGTCTTTCTTTGGTGTGGCGGAGAGTGACAACGGTGTCGATGGATTCCGTTTCTGGGATTATCCCATTCTGTTAGATGACACCTGCCCGGAAGAGACCAATGTCTATGACATGCGTCTCACCAAACATGAAGATGGTTACATCTACGGTGTGTTCTGTTCCGAGAGCAAGGATACCTCCGTAAATGATCTGTCTGCAGCAGTAGCGGCTGCAGGCATTGTAAGAACTAAAGACTTAAAACACTGGGAGAGACTGGAGAATTTAAAGACCCTTCGTTCTCCCCAACAGAGAAATGTAGTGCTGCATCCGGAATTCGTGGATGGCAAATATGCCTTCTACACCAGACCGATGGATGATTTCATCGAGACCGGAAGTGGCGGAGGAATCGGTTTCGGACTGTGTGACGATATCACTCATGCAGTGATCGACGAAGAGCGCATGACCAGTCTGCGTAAATATCACACCATTACCGAGGCCAAAAACGGTGCGGGCGCTACCCCCATCAAAACAGACAGAGGTTGGATACATATCGCACATGGAGTACGTAATACCGCAGCCGGTTTACGTTACGTCATTTATGCTTTTGCAACGGATCTGAAAGATCCTGCAAAAGTGATCGCAGAGCCTTCGGGTCTGCTGATCGGTCCCAGAGGGGAAGAGAGAGTGGGAGATGTTTCAAACGTAGTATTTACCAATGGCGCAATCGCAAATGAGAAGGGGGAAGTCTTTATCTACTATGCATCCAGCGATACCCGCATGCATGTGGCAACGACTACCATAGATAAGCTTGTGGATTATGTATTCCACTTCCGATCCCGGAAGAAGCGTGGAGTGTGTGGCACAGAGATGTGAACTCATCCGCAGAAATGAAGAGTTCTTAAAACAGGAAGCAAGATAAATAATACAGAAATGAGGTAACCTGAATGAGCAAGGTTAAGATGATCAGCCCTGCAGTACCTAATGTACCCTGGCAGGATAAACCCGAAGGCCATACCGGAGCACCGGTATGGAGATATAGTGAGAACCCTATTATTGGCAGAAATCCCGTAGAAGGAGTAGCCAGAATCTTCAACAGTGCCGTAATGCCTTACGGTGATGAATTCATCGGCGTGTTCCGTGGGGAACAGGTCAACGGTATTCCTTATATCTACATGGGACGCAGCAAAGATGCAATTCATTGGGATTTTGATAAAGATAAGATTCAGTTTGTAGATGAAGAAGGCAAGCCTTTTATGCCGATCTACGCTTATGATCCCAGACTGGTGAAGGTAGAAGATACCTATTACATCATCTGGTGTCAGGATTTTTACGGTGCAGCCATCGGTATTGCGAAAACTACGGATTTCAAGACGTTTACCAGAATCGAGAATCCGTTTCTCCCCTTTAACCGTAACGCCGTACTGTTCCCCAGAAAAGTACACGGTAATTTCATGATGCTGTCCCGTCCTTCCGACAGCGGACATACGCCCTTCGGTGATATTTTCGTCAGTGAGAGCCCCGATATGGTATTTTGGGGCAAACACAGACATGTGATGGGAAAGTCTTCCGAATGGTGGGAGTCCTTGAAGATCGGTGGCGGTGCAGCTCCCATTGAGACTTCCGAAGGGTGGCTATTGTTCTATCATGGTGTGAGTGGAACCTGTAATGGTTATGTCTATTCCATCGGTGGAGCAATCCTGGATATTGACAACCCGTCCATCGTAAAATATCGTTGTGAGAACTTCCTGCTGACACCGGAAGAGTGGTATGAGGAGAGAGGATTCGTACCGAATGTATGCTTCCCCTGCGCTACCATTCATGATTCCGAGAGCGGCAGGATCGCCATTTACTATGGCGCAGCAGACAGCTACGTAGGGCTGGCGTTTACGACCATCGATGAAGTGGTTGACTATATCAAAGAACACAGCGTGGTCACAACAAGCGATACAGAAGAAGGCAGAAGATAGAATCGAGGGACCCGCGATGAGCGGGTCCTTTGCGGTTTTGGAGACAGCGTATGATGGAAAGCTATTTAAAATGTGAAGAATGTGCGGGAAATGTTATTGATAAAGAGGCCGGTATCTTAAACCGTGGTAATCTGGGCAGACTGAAAAATTTCCTGAGCCGGGCAGCCCAAGGGGAGAGACTGACGGTGGGATTCATCGGCGGGGATTCGCAGCGACGGAGCCGGATCAATGCTATGCTGCAAGAACCGTTGCATGGCTTCGGAAAGTGTTCCCCAATACGGAATTCGATTACGTGAATGCGGGAATCGGAGCTACCAATTCCCAGTTCGGTGCGGCGAGAGTACAGGAAGACCTGCTTCCGCGGCTGCCGGATCTGGTATTTGTAGAGTTTTCCGTGAACGATCACAGTACGCCGCATTTCTGCGAGACCTACGAAGGCCTGGTGAGGCAGATTTATGGCAGTGCGAGCGCACCGGCAATGGTGCTGATCCATAATGTCTATTATGATACTGGTAAAAGTGCTGCATACTATCATGCGCAGATCGGGAGACATTATGATCTGCCCTGCATCAGCATGCAGAACAGCATCTATCCCGCTGTGGCGGCAGGAAAACTGCCGGCAGAGAAGATTACGGCAGATTTTCTCCATCCCAATAATCTTGGGCATGAATTCATGGCATCTGTGATCACGAATTTCCTGGAAAAGGTAATCCATGATAAAACGCAAGAGCCGCAGGAAATTTTTCCGGCTCCGCTGACAGAAAATGCCTATGAGCATTGCGTGAGACTACAATATTTTAATTCCACACCGGAGAAGAGCGGTTTTGAAGAAGATATGACACCGCAGAGAGATATCACGGATATTTTCCGAAACGGATGGAGCGCCGGGGAAAAAGGAGCTTATCTGGAGTTCACTTTCCGGGGGACCGGTGCCGCCGTGCAATACCGCCGAGTGAAGGACGGACCTGCACCCATTGCCACGGCAGTGGTCGATGAGAACCCTGAGACGGCGTGCGTGTTGGACGGAACCTTCGATGAGACCTGGGGAGACAAAATGCAGCTGATAACGGTGGCAGAGCACCTGCCCTATGGGGAACACCGGGTACATGTGGAGATCACGGAGACCCATGCGGAAGACAAGGCAGAGTTCTATCTGGTGTCGGTGATCGTGTCCGGGGTGAGGGAAGAAGGTAACACGAAATGATTGACAGCACCGTAATGTTGAGCTATTAGTATAAATAAAAATGTATCACGGACAGATTCAAAGAAAGCAGGAACAGGAGCATGAATAAAGATATTATATTTTTAAATCCGGTGTGTACCCACAATATCTGGGGCGGCACCCGGCTGAACAGAGAATTCGGTTACCCCATTGAGGGAGATGACATCGGGGAGTGCTGGGGAATCAGCGCTCATCCCAACGGAGACGGCACCGTGGCAAGCGGCGCTTATAAGGGAATGAAGCTGTCCGAGCTGTGGGAGAAGCACCCCGAGCTGTTCGGAAACACGGGAATGGATCGTTTCCCTCTGCTGGTCAAGATCATTGATGCGAAGGACGATCTCAGCATTCAGGTACATCCGGATGATGCGTATGCGAAGGTTCATGAGAACGGATCCCTGGGTAAGACCGAGTGCTGGTTCATCCTGGATTGCAAGGAGAATGCTACGCTGGTAGCCGGACACAATGCGAAGACGAAGGAAGAACTGGAGCGGATGATCCATGAGGGCAGATGGAAGGAATTCATCCGAGAGATTCCCATTAAGCCCAGGGATTTCATCCAGATCGATCCCGGTACCGTGCATGCCATCAAGGGAGGAACTCTTCTCTTAGAGACCCAACAGAGCAGCGATATTACTTATCGTGTGTATGATTACGACAGATTGAGCAACGGCAAGCCCAGACAGCTGCACATCGCACAGAGTATCGATGTGATCACCGTTCCGGCAAAATCCGCAGAGAACAGTGTGGTGCGAGAAGAAGGACGATGCCATTCAGCAGCTGATCCAGTGCCCTTACTACACCGTATACCGCATTGATGTGGAACACCGTGTGGAGACCTGGCAGGATAAGCCCTTTGTTCTCATGAGCGTGGTAGAGGGCGAAGGCACCCTGAATGGTACTCATTTAAAGAAGGGCGATCATCTGATCCTGCCCGACGGCTACGGCAAAGTAGAATTACAGGGCAGGATGCAGATCATCGCATCTACGATCTAAGTTTACAGCAGATAAAAATCCGGTAAATGATAGCTGTCTTCAAAACTGATTTATCTTCAAACTGATTTATTTCCCAAGTACAACGGATAGCTTGATTTCTTTTTCTGTTTCGCTCAGGTCGAGATCACCGCCGTCGGAGACGGTCACACGCAGTTCATAGAGCACACCGTCTGTCAACTCCGTCACATTCGCTCCGGTCTCGTCTGTGAGCGACCACAGTTCAGAGTCAACCTTTTCCAGCTTGCCGTCTGCACCATAGGCGTAGAGCGTCAGATCGGAGGCGTTGCCGGCCAGGTTGTTCATACGGAAGGCTACCATGGTGTTGGGATGCACGTTGCAGATGGTCGCGGTGTTGTGCCAGCTTGCAACCGTACCTTCACCGCCATCCTGCTCAAACTGATCCTGCGAAAGAACATTTCTTGCCACCTGATCAAGATCGAGAAAAACGGAGAAGTACAGGCAATTACACAAAAGGTCATGAACGAGATAACAGAGGATCTTTCCAGCGGAAAAGCGTACAAAGAC
>OHDP01001467.1_pt1 | contig 9725 bp, 8 predicted proteins | sample 1567011 | NCBI WGS metagenome assembly OHDP01 (sample SAMEA3879532, study PRJEB24766) | human gut metagenome | biome: human-associated habitat; feature: feces | place: USA | collected 1985/1987
GTTTATGTAAAACAACAACAAGTGTTTTTTCGGATTTGTGCAGATCCTAAGCGGAGTTTTTTTTGTATATCAGGAAAATACTTTCCTGATATACAAAAAAGAGAGGTCTCTCAACCTCTCTCACAAATCATCTCTTTATCTGAAGCAAACACATAAGGACTACACCCAGAATCAGACCACCGAGAAAACAGACAATATATCCAAGAACCACCTTCCGATTTCCCCTTTCACAGCTTGTCTTCCTGTTGTCATTATATGAAGCTTTCTGCGAAAATATTCCTTCTAATCTTCCAGTGTTCCCCTTGCCCAACGAATCAGCCATAGAATACTCCAGGTCAGCAACACTCCCATGATCACACCGACAATATTGATTCCTGCTTCATCCCACTGACAGTGTCTTCCTACGATCAGAACCTTGTGTGCCTCATCTGCAATTGCCAGGATCGTACAAAGTCCGAATACCGCACACGCCGCTTTCCAGGCTTTCATCACATTCTTCATTGCCAGAACCAATAATCCTGATTCTATGAAATAAACGATAAAGTGTGCCCATTTTCTCAGATACATATGCACATAATCCACACTGTCCTGTGGAAAGAAGTGCTGTTGGATCCATTCTGCCATCGGCAGACTGGTTGCTGCTGTCTGTGGTCCATTCTGGCTTGACAAAACCAGAAGAAGGATCAGCCAAATGATTGCCGGCAAAAATGAGATCATCGTCAATTTCCTGTTCTTCGCTCTATTCGTTTTCTTATTGCTCTTCAAAAATCTACTCCTAACTGATATACTGCTTTCTTTTTCGCTCATTATACCATGTAGAAATACTTTGTCAAATTTTAGTTTCTTACCTTACTTATACGTTAAACAAGTAATTCGCAATCCCATACATCTACGCCACTGTCCTGGAACACGCCATGCAGACGTTCATGCAGCTGCTCCTTTGTCACATCTTTCTTTAGAATCACCTGAATGAATCCGCCTCCACCGGCTCCTGATATAAACTTCCCATCAATCAGGTCTTCACATACAAGAAGGATCTGATCGATACAGGTATTGGTTGTACCGGCATCCAACATACAGGATAATTTCCAATGTTGGTTTAAAAGCTCAGCAAATTCGTCAATATCTCCCTGCTCCAGCGCAAAACGCATTAACACGGCGATTGCCTTCATCTCCTTTAATGCCTTCAATGACTCTGGTCTGCTTCCGATATAGCCACCAACTACATCACGCAGCAGATTTCTTGCAAGACGTCTCTGACCAGTATAGATCAATGCAAAACGTTCTTTCAGTTCTTTCTTTCCCTCTTCCGGCATCTCTATCTTCTCTACAACAAGATTCTGGGCAATCCCCGGTTTTGTTGAGATCAGTTTAATTCCTTCTGTCAGTCCGCCAACCTGATCCTGCCAGCCGCCTCCGGTACTCATGATCTGCTCCATACCAAGGACAACATCATAGATCTCTGCATCTGTACGCTCCTGACCAAGGAATTCAAAGATTCCCTTTACGCACGCTCCTGATAAGATACTGCTTGTTCCAAGTCCTGATCCTTTCGGTACTCCGTAAACCTGGGTAGAAAGATAGATTCCTCCTCCCATCCGCTTTAAGATCTCCTGAAGATCTGCTTCTTCCTTGACCGGGATAATTCCACAGGCGATCAAAGCTGCTTTATGCAGTGCAAATGAATCATATGGATTATGACAATCCTGGATCTCAGCTACACTGTCTACAGTTGTATAGACTCCGATATCCTTACTTTCAAATTCCACATGAAGCTCATCTAATCTCTTTACCGTGATCTGTACCGGACAGATTCCTCTTAATTTCATTGCAGCATTAAGAACTACTCCACCCTTTTCATTACAATGTGGTGGTGTATCCGTCCAGCCTCCGCCCCAGTTCACGCGGACCGGAAGGGCGATATCAACCTGATCTTTTACAATTCTATATCCTGCACTATCTGGAAGCTTCTTCTCTGCTTCTTCATAAATTGCCTCCTGGATTGTTCCAAAACAGTCATTTTCGAGTGCATCATAATGCAGATCATCATAAATCGTTCTTGTCTTTTTCATATAACAGGAAACTGCATGATAGATTCGGATCTTCAATGAGAAACCTGCTTCTTCCGCATCTTCAATCAGCAACTTAAAGATTTCTTTCGATATTCCACGCTTTCCAAATATCTTGAGTGCATCCGCATAATACATTCCCTGCTCCAGTTTTCTGATGAAACACTTTGCAAGAATACGGTTTTCAAGAAACCTCTCCTGATCACAGGATGCCTCAATATCTGCTGCATTAAAACTGGAATATAGACTCATGCGTTCACTCTCGCGCCATCTGGAAATCTCTTCTTCTGTTGCAGTACCATGTGCCATCTTGTAAATGATTTCAGCCATATCAAGGGCATCTTCCCAGTCATCACACACCGGATAAAGATCTGCAAACCACAGATAGGTCTCTTCTCCTTTCCAGAGTTCTTCTTTCATCACTTCATTCTGAGTCATAAACTGATTCAATGTCGTGCCGAGAAATGAAACCTCTCCCGGATATTTTCCCTTCGGATTATCTGGTACACCATAAATTCTGATTACTTTTTTCCCACCTGTCAGTTCGATTCCGTGCATAACAATCTGTTCCGGAATCTTCCGGTCCATAATACGCACATGCGAAAGAACGGTTCCGTCGCCGACCTCAGAATTACCAAGAATATAACAATTCTCCAGATATGCTTCTTTTCCTATCTTCGCACGGCTTCCTACATAAGCATTATGCGCTGCAAATCCTTCTTTTTGCACTGCTGAATTCACCTGCATCTTCCAATCCAGGAACTCGTAATCCTGCACATCTTTTGTTACAAGACTTCTCAATTCCCTTGTTGTTCCGAAATGAATAAATTCCGCCGGTGACAGACACAACAGCTTCATTGAGAAATGATGGATCGCATTCCAAATCTGTGTCCTACATTCATGCAGTGCTTCATTGAGCTGTCCTTCTGCTGCCTCTTTATAGAAATCTTCTAATGTAGAATCATTTGCAAGCGGATATAAAAAATCCCCATAAAAGCTGATCCTTGCTTCTTCATTACAAAACTGCCGGAATTTCTTCTCGTCCACCTTGCCCTCTGTTGAAATCAGACGGAACAGTGCCTGCAACAATGCGCTGCCAAACAATACCGCACCTGTATCAAGGTCTACATTTCCTGCTTTATTAACAGCTCCCATCTCTCGCAAACGCTCTTCTGTCTGTTTATGAAGAAAACACTTTACATAATCATGTCCATCGTTCAGAAATACGCCATGATTCTTTCCTGTAGCTACCGGCTCTTTAATGGAAATTGCTGCTGCTCCGTCAAACTGCGCATCGATCTGAAGCGGATTAAACAGGAGCAATACATCACCTGACAAAACAAGCATTCCCTCCTGGATCCTGGATGGAACTCCTGACATTCCTACAATAAACTCATCAAATAAAGTGGAACTTCTTCCATCCGGCAATTCTCTTGGAACCGGTGAGAAAAGCTTGCCGATCGCAGAATACTGCGGCACTCTCTTGCTGTCACCACCTGAATGAATCACAAGAATTCTACGATTCTTAAAAGGATTCTCTCTCTCAGGCTCCTGTTCTGCAATATAACGCATCACCTGAAAGGTAGCGCCTCCGGATCCCACACGTTTTCCCTCCGGATCTGGAAGAACCGCATACGTTGTCTCCTCCGGAAGAAGACCTTTTTCCAGACGGTTCTCGATCTGATTCCGATAAGCCGTTGCCTGTGCTTTATTTGATGCTGTCAATATAATATAATCCCATTTGATAAAGCTTTTTTTCTTTAAACTTCTTTCATAATCTTCCCAGGAATCCAGATAGGACTGACGCAGGAAGAGATTGTTCATCTTCTCGTATTTCATTTTCTTACCCCTTATCTAACCTTTTCTTTTTTCTTATCTTAGTTAAACGTTCAAACAACATCCAATGCTAGGATAACATACATTTTATAAAATTGAAAGTAATTGCAACCCGAGTAGACGTTTTTCTATATCAGAACAGTAACCAGAACACGACTTTTTCATATACAAAAAAGAGCTGTGAAAAACGAAATTATTTTCTATTTTTCACAACTCTTTTCAAAAATCAGTTTAAAATGCTCTTATTGCTGTGTAAAATCATTATTCGCTGTTGGTGCTACCGCACTTTCCTGAGCACTGATAGACTGAACTGTCTCAGAAGGTGTATACGTTTCTGTCGGATACAAAAATGTATGCATCTGTGTACTCATGTCATTCAATGTAACCGGAACTTCATAGAACACACCATCAATCTTACCGGAATAGAATACCTTTGGAAATGCATCCATTGCTTCCACCTTGTATTCTGTAATTTTACTTAAAAGACGAAGTACTTCGCTCTCTAAATAGTTTGTATTAATTTTATCAAGCATGCTCTTGGCAATATCGATCTTTTTCGCTTTATCAAGCTCCTGTGCTTTTGAGAAAATCTTAAAGAGAACTGTTCTCTGTCTTTCACTTCTCTTATAATCTCCTCCTTCTGTATAACGGATACGGCTAAATGCAACCGCCTGTGTTCCGTCTAATGTATAAGTACCTGCTTCTGTAATGTGTGCAGAAGATGTTCCCCTGATTCCATTAAGCTCATCAATATAACCATTGATATACTTTGTTTCTTCTTCTGTAATATCCTGCTCGATTCCATCCATATCATCAACCAGTTCTGCTACATTCATGAAGTTAACTGTAATATATTTCTGAATATCCAGATCAAAGTTTGTATTTAATGTATCCATTGCAAGCTCCGGTCCTCCGAAAGAGTGTGCATGTGTGATCTTATCCAGACCATGACCTTCAATCTGTACATAACAATCTCTATAGACAGAAGCAATATACACTTTTTTATTTGTATTATCTACATTTACCACCATCAGGGAGTCTGATCTTGTTCCCTTACCAAGATTATTTTCTCTGGAGTCAACTCCAAAAATAGCAAATGTCTCCTGATTCACTTCCGGCTCTTCTACTTCTTCCGGCTCTTCTTCCTCTTGCACTACCTGCTTTGTCTCTTTCTTTGGCTCTTCCTTTTCCTTCTTCTTTCCGCAACCGGAAAAAGAAGCAACTGCAAGTGCAACAATCAAAAGAACTGCAAGCATTCTTCTCTTTTTCACCTGAATTTTCCTCCTTCTCTCTGTCTTATCTCCATATTTGCACAAAATGGCTATGTTTCTTTAACAAACACAGCCATTTTAGCACACTTTATTTTAGAATGCTATAGAAAATCCTCAGTTCTCGCCCGAAAACGGTTCTTTCTGACATTTTTCACCGATTTTCTCACCCATCTTTACCAATGTCTCTGCACCGGTTGCACTGTTTCTCACCAGATCTTCATCCGTCTGCACTTTTCCCGGTTCTGTCAAAAGAACGACTGTAGACCCGCCAAACTCGAACATTCCTTTTTCTTCTCCCCGGTGTACAACAGATACTTTCTTTTTATGATTCTTAATCCGTCCAACCATAAGAGCACCGACTTCCATCTGCAAAACGGTTCCCAGTTCTTCTGTCTGTACAAGACAATATTCCCTTGTATTCATCTTGTAAATCGGAGCATAGTCATTTGCCACCGGATTTACTGTATGGAATACTCCTCTGATCTTTCGCTGTGCAGATTTCACACCATCTGCCACATAACAATATCTGTGGTAGTCATCTACCGTGAGACGGATTATGTAAGCTGTTCCACCTTCATAGCGTTTCGCAAGCTTTTCATCCTTCAAAAGACTGCGAACTGTATACTGTGTCTGTTTGATAAGAAAAAGTCCATCCCTTCGAATCGGACAAACTGTCACTTTCCCGTCACAAGGACTGATCAGCACTTCTTTTCTTCCGTCAATCGGACGTTCCTCCGCTAAAATCTTACGCGTAAAAAAGTCATTATAAGAAGAATAATGTTTCTTTTCATAGATTGACAGATCAATCTGATTCTTTCTGACAAACGATGGAATCAACAGCTTGGACACTCTGCTGTCCAGCACTTTTCCGCCAAGTCGGGATACACTGGAACCAAGCAATGGTTTCAGCATCATTCTTGTCAATGTATGTCCATAGATATATTCCAGGAATCTGTCCTGCCCTGTTGTTTTCTCCATCCTGTTTCCGTTTCTGTCTGCATAAATCATAATCTCTCCTCTTACATGAATCTTCGTCTCAATGTCCAGACTACTGCAACCGCTACTACTCCGACTAATGCAGAAAGTGTCTTATTCCCCGGCTTTTTTAATTTGAAATCCATAACAAACAGAAGTCCTACAAGAAGAACCATCGCATGCAGTACAATTCTGAAATCAAAGTGCAGAAATGGGCGAAGCACAACAAGAATCGGTAATGTGATCGACATGGATGTGATTGGCAATCCCTGATAACACTTTCTGTTCTCTGTTGTCTCATCCTGCCTGGACTCTTCTGTTACATTAAACCATGCCAGACGGATCAATCCTGCCAATACATAAAACATAAGAATAAGAACACCGACAATCCCATTCATTCCCATACAATAACAGATGATCGCCGGTCCAACTCCAAAACAGACAATGTCACATAGGGAATCAATCTGGATTCCAAAACGTTTCTCTATTTCTGTTCTATCCTTCTTTGTTCTTGCAATCTTCCCATCAAACATATCACACAGACCGGACAGTGCAAGACACAATACTGCAAGATCCAGATGTCCATTCAATGACAGCATCATCCCACCAATCGAAATCCACAGACTGATATATGTAAGTATAACTGTGTAATCATAAACACCTAACATTTTATTTCCCCCTTGTTTTTATTCTTTTCAGAATAACTCTCCATTTATTTATGCTTTCTTCCTTAAGTTTCTTCCTATTGTAAAATTCGCCACGATCGTAAAAATTGCACTGATCAGTAATTCTGTATAATATCCAAGTCCTCTGCTTAAGATCATTCCCGGAATCAAAAGTGTGCTTCCAAAAACTGGTTCAAAAATCATCGAAAACAGTTTTTCACTGATGCCCATACCACCTGGCAGTGGCAGCATATCCACAGAAACTGAAATCACAGACTGCAGAAGAATGATCACGAATGCATTCGTTCCGGACAGTCCAAATGCCTTATATACAAACCAGGTTGCTGTAAACAGTGCGAACCTCTGAAATAGTGTGATTGCAAATACATTAACCAGCACCATCATATGATCTTTCAGATAAACCGCTGTTGTATGATACTGATCCATTGATGCATTCAGTTTCTCAATTCTTGTACTCTTATGTCGCATCAGATGCATTTTTTCCAGCAGTTCCATTCCTTTCACAAGAATAGAACGTGCAAGCACCGGATGAAATACAAGGAGCAGCATAGAAGCCACACAAAACACATTTAAACCTGTTCCAAGATAAAAAATATGACGGATCTCATACATATGTGTTCTGATGAATCCCCTGCCGAAGATCATAAGTCCAAGGCCGATCACAACGAGAACCATCTTATATGTAATCGTGACAATCATCAATACAAGCGTTGATACCGGGATTGGAATTTTCTCTTTCTTCATATAATAAATCTGCGCCGGCTGTCCTCCTGTTGCGGATGGCGTGATACAGCTGAAAAAGAATCCTACAGAGGAAAACAAGAAACATTTCCATTTCTTTAGATGAATACCAAGCGTATGCATCATATAAAATATAATAATTGACTCTCCCCAGATAAAGATAATCACACAGGCAACACCCGGAAACAACCAGTATAAATTCACTGTTTTCAGGATTTCTGCAATCTCGCTTAAATCCTCTCCATGGAACACTCCATAGAGTGTTGCCACAAAGACAAGAAAGAGAAAAAGTACATTAAATATCATTTTCTTTTTATTTTCCATTTTCTCCTCCTGCTTTATGAACCAGATTTCTGTAAATTTTCCATCCGTTTGTCCGGCAACTTACAAACCAGGTAAGCTCCGCTACCACAACTCCACCGATCACATCCACAATTACATGCTGTTTTGTTACAAGCGTAGAAACAAAGACCAACACCGCGATCATTACAGATACGATCTTATACCACACCGGTATTTTTTTATCTCTCCTGATTCCAATACAACAGAACCAGCTTGCCATACAATGGATTGATGGAAATAAATTCACCGGTTTATCAATCTGATATAAAAAACGCATGCCCTGAACAAAAATTCCATTTCCGACAAGTTCTGGTCTTACATTTGTTGTCGGATAAAATACAAAAAACAGAAAACAAATGATTCTGGCATACAAATCAGCCGTAAAAAATCTATATTTTATCTCTTCCTCCCGCAATGATATAAGCAGATAATTAATCACCCAGAAAATGTAACATCCAAAATAAACAAGAATAAAGGCTGGGATCAACGGGATCTTTGCGTCTAATGCAAGTGACAGGTTATGACACTCACCTGTATCCGCCAATCTCGGTGCTCCCCAGTAGACAGCTGAATTCACCAGAAAAGTAATTACCGGTGGGAGTAAGATTTCTATTATTCTCTTTCTGTCCAAATTCCCTGTCCTTTGTTTCACTTCTTGTTTTCTCCATTCTTTTCCCATTTTATGATGTAACCGGATTGCTCCATTGCTATGCACTTCCCGCAATCCTTGAACATTATTTTATCCCACTTTTTCATAATAACAATAGGCTTTGGCATTTATTAAAGAAAAAAGTGCCATTCTTTAAGGAACAGCACTTTTTTCTTTAGAATTTCTTTAGAATTTACCACAAATGCATTTCAGGGCTTACATCTCGTCTTCCCTGTATCCAAAATTTTTCATCATATAATCGCTGTCTCTCCAGTTCTTCTGAACCTTCACCCACAGCTTCAAATTTACTTTGCAATCCAGCAGACGCTCGATCTCAAATCTTGCAGTACTTCCGATTTTTTTCAGCATACTTCCCTGTTTTCCGATGATGATCCCTTTATGGGAATCTCTCTCGCAAATGATTGTTGCATCAATATGACACACTTTATGATTCATTTTCATCTGATCGATTGCTACTGCGATTCCATGTGGAATCTCTTCATTTAAACTATGCAATGCTTTCTCACGGATAATCTCCGCTACAATCTGACGTTCCGGCTGGTCTGTGATTGTATCTTCGTCATAGAACTGTGGTCCATAAGGAAGATATTTCATAATTACATTTACAAGCTCGTCCGTATTATCGCCTCTTCTTGCAGATACCGGAACGATTTCCGCAAAATCGCATTCCTTGCGATATGCATCTATAAAAGTAAGAACCTCTTCCTTCTTCACCATATCAACTTTATTAATAACAAGAATAACCGGAGTTTTCACTTTCTTAAGCTGTTCGATAATATGACGGTCTCCTGCCCCGATAAAAGCAGACGGCTCGACAAGCCAAAGCACAACGTCAACTTCGTTCAAAGAACGCTCTGCAATATTTACCATATATTCTCCAAGCTTATTCTTGGCTTTATGGATTCCCGGTGTATCTACAAATACGATCTGACCGTCATCTGTGGTCAATACCGTCTGAATGCGGTTACGTGTCGTCTGTGGCTTGTTCGATGTGATCGCAATCTTCTGTCCGATCAACTGGTTCATCAGAGTTGACTTCCCGACATTTGGACGGCCGATCAATGTTACAAATCCTGATTTATAATCCTTTTTCATATTTTCTCCTGTTCTTTTTACTATTGAAGACACCTAAAAT